>OOIF01000259.1_pt1 | contig 65251 bp, 72 predicted proteins | sample 1691961 | NCBI WGS metagenome assembly OOIF01 (sample SAMN06348146, study PRJEB24527) | human gut metagenome | biome: human gut; feature: ankylosing spondylitis patient; material: feces | host: Homo sapiens | place: China | collected 2015-10 | reverse complement strand
ACGCGGAATTGTCTCTGCCATAAGGCTATTCTCCAATCGAAACCGTCACTACCGGCTTCAAAATGCCATCTAAAGAGTCTGTTTGCGAACTTTTAAACTCGACAGACTTCACCTTTGCTCGAGGCTCATACGTTTCGATGGCGTCGATGATTTCCGACTTCATTTGCATCTGAGCAACCGCTGTCGGAGCATCCAGGTACTGCCAGGACAGCCCAAAATCACGATCCAAAGGTACCGACCCTTTTCGAGTCGCCAAGATCGTCCGGACGTTCTGGAGGATTTCGACCACTTCGGTCTCCGGAGCAAAGTTCACATCCGAGTCCAAGCTGACAACAAAGTTCATGCAGCCTCCCGCAGGTTGATCGTCACGTCTGCCGACACACAAATCCCTAAGCCGCTGTGATGCTTTCTGCTCTCCGACATCGATTCGATAATGAACTTTCCCATGTAATCGGGACCAATCAGAAGCCGCTGCGGCTCATGTAGCTCCATCATCTCCCGCAGAGCGACCAACGCCGCCAAAGGCGTAACACCGAGTGCCGAATTCAGCTGAATCGAAAAACTGACCTGCAAGAGTTCCGGCCCGATGTACTCGAGCTTTGGCTTTTGACCGATCACTTCATGCGTGGCCCATCGGTCTGAACGTTCGACCTGAAGGTCCTTGAACGTCATCACCACCGATGAGCTACACACAAAAGGAATCATTCCCAGTAATCCCAATGCGCTTGCCATTCCCATTTCCTTTAGTGAGGTCCAGACGTCTCGCCATGCGGGGCAGTGTGGGTATGGCCGTTAAGGCTGATGCCGCTTGCCACCACGTCTTCGGTTGCCGTCAGCGTACCGTTGAGCTGGATGTTGCAGTTGGCCACAACACCACCGCCGCCGGTCACCGTAAAGCCGCCCTGGCCGGTGATCAGCCCCTGGACCGTGATGTTCCCTGTGAAGTAAGTGTTCGGTGAGTCAATCGTTACCGATTCAGAAGCCTGCACTAAAGCCGTTTTGCAGAACACCGAGGCCGACTCCGGCACCGTAATCGATCCTGTCTGTTGATCAAAAACGATCACCGTACCTGCAATCGTCACCGTCAGCGTGTGCGAAGCGCGGTCGTAGCAAATGCGCGTGCCGTCTTTGAAGACAACCGTTCGGCGATCGGCCGTTGTCTCAGGCGGCTCTACATCACCGGCATAGAAAGAGCCGATGATCACTCCATCCTCAAAACCATCGCTACGAAAAAGACACAGCACATCCTCTCCGATGTCCGGCATCTGGTAATCCCGATTGCCCAGCGAGTTGCGCTGCATGATCGGAAGATCGTAGGTGACCATCGAGTTTTCGTCATCGAAAATGACTCGAGCCGTGCATTTGACCGGATTGATCGAGCTGACTTCGCCAATCTTGAAATTGTCAAACTGCATCAATATTCCCTGTTGACACGCCGCAGTTGCAGGCTTGTCGTGTAGCCCCCGCCGCCAACGTCGTGCGAAGATGATTCGATAATGAAATTGCCATCAAAGCTTCCAAAACCCTCGCAGGCGATCACGCACCCGGCCAAAAGCGAGAGATCACCGATAACCGTCAAGCTTCCGGTGACTCGACGCAAGTTGACTTTGCGAAGCGTCGCCTTGGCCAGACGTTCGGCTTCAGCCTTTGAAGTAACGCGCTTACGCACGCGGTACTCCTGCCCGGAAGCATCCACGGTCGGATCCGTATAGCTGAAGTAGTTAACCGCAGGATTCTTCTGCGCCCGATAATCCGGCGTTCGAAGCTTTTCAAGTTCTTCGTCGACCGTGCCGGGCTTCTCAGGCGTCTTGGAAAAGTCGTAGCCACCGGCCGAGTCCTTCGACTTCTTTTTCATATCGCGCCAGGCCACCACGCATGTCTTGTAGGTCTCCGACTGCTGCGAGTTGAACGACCATGAAAGCACGTCCGAAACGCCCAACGTGATCGTCTTGATCGGCTCCTTCGTTTCGTAAGAGCGCTGATCGAAGATCACGATCTTCTGGTCCGTGACCTTGATCGAAAAGCCTTCGTCTTCGCAAAGTCGCTGAAGAAAAGCCAGATTGCTCTCCTCCTTCTGGTCGCGCCGGTCATACTGCGGGTCTTCCTCGACATCAAAAAAGAGTTGCAGGCCATTTTCGGCCGCAATCTCTTCAGCAATGCCTCGGAGCGTTCTGGATTCCCAAGCTTTTGTGATCGCCTTTCGTCTGATCGGCTGATTCAAAGGCGTCGAAACGGCTTGCATCTCAAAAGTGCGTGGCGCACCCGAAACGCTCATGCTATCGACATAGAACCGCCCGCAATGCAACTCGTCGGCTCCGGAGCCCGTTGCTAGGTAGGCATCGACAACCTCTCCGCCATCCGGTTTCCAAGTCGCCGCCCACTTCCCCGTCTCGTCTTTGAGAGTCAGGCGAAGCTCATCGGCCTCACCCGTCTCTTTGTCTGAAAAGGTGAAGGACAGCAAATCGGGCAGAACGCTTTGTGAAACATCCTGCCCGGCGGCCGTGAAAAGTAAACGTAACTTCGTGCGAATCGGATTAGACATTGCTGTTCCTCTTCCAAGGCGGCAAGTTCTTTTCAAAATCGCTCGATGTCGTCACAATGTCCGGAACGTTCAGCACTACCCCGTCAGAAAAGAAAACCACCTTGCGGTGGTCCAAATTGGCAGCGATCAAACGGTCCATGAAAAGCTCGGATCCATAAACAGTCTTGGAAATGATGTCCCAAGTGTCTTGAGACTTGGTTGTATACGTACCCACTTTTCACCTCACGCAAAAGACTTGCGCCTCTGATTCATCTGGACCCTTGCAAGCATTTCTTCAAGCTTCTGCAAAGACAGCCCCATTGCCTGGTTTACACCTTCAACACCAGCCTCACCTTGCACATGAATCACCGGAGCAAAGTTAATCGTCATACCGCCTCCCGATCCTTCGCCCCCGGCTGCTGGCATGGGCTGGAGCATCGTCGAGAGCTTCGAGAGCGGGATAACTGCCTCGGCCTCCCCCGCCTCCGCAATCGTCGCAAGCGTCGGTTGCGTTGCGATACCACCTTCAGCCAGTTGTGGAATCTTTGGCAATTCAAAGCCGAACTTTTGCCCTCCGATGGCAGGCACCCAGTCCGGAACATTGAAAGCCATGCCGTTGATCGACTCGACAATGGAGTTGATCATTGCAATGATCGTGTTTATCGGCCCCTTCATGATGGATGCCAGCGAGTCAAATGTGTTCGCAAAGAACCCTTGGATAGATGTCATTGCGCTGCTCCAAGCGTCTGAAATGATTTGCGCAGCGCTAACCGCCATAGCCTTGAGTTCGTCCCAATTTTTGTAAACGGCCACACCGGCCGCAACCATTCCGGCCAAAAACAGAACGATAGGATTAGCCATCAAAAACTTCATAGCCGCCCCTAGACTCTTGGCTGCAACCGAAAGCAAATTCATGGCCACCGCTGTCGCTTTGGAAGCCACTACAGCAGCAGCTGCGCTTACTCGGTACATAATGAAGGCTTGCCTTGCCATTAAGACCCATTTCGTGACGGTGACCACAACCTTCAGACCTTGAAAAACGCCTCGGAAAATCAGAAAAGCAGACCCTGCGTAGGCTACAGCTGTTGCAATCGCATTGAAGTTTTCCAGCACAAATGACACAAACGACATAGCTCCTGACAGGCTTTTATTGAACCACTGCGTAATAACCGGAAGTGCTTTGGTAAACGCCTGAGAAAGCGCCTCAATTTGAGGCGCAAGAGCTGCCAGCGCTTTTGAAATCTTGGGCATTTGCTCTGTAATCGCCTTCGCAGCGGAATCTGCAGCCGGCAAAAGGAGATCCATAAAAGACCGCGACACAATTCGAAGCTGACTTCCCAAATCGCTGCTGATGGCTCGAGAAACCTGTTGCATGGTTCCCTCAATTTGAGGAAGGCTCCCTTGAATCGCCTTGAATCCTTCCAGCGCCTTGACTTCCAAGTCTTCAAATTGGGTTCCGAAAAGCGCAACGCCGGCGGCATTTCGAGCTACCGGATCTTCCATCTCGCTAAGACGTTTCACTACTTCAGCAAAGGCAACTTGTGCCGATTGCCCGCCGGCAGCAAACATCTGAGTCGCCTTTTGCCCATTCAAGCCAAGCGCGGCAAAAGCCTCCATGCTCGACTTCGAACCGTCTTTTGCTCGAATGTTGAACTCTTTGATAGCGTCGCCAACTTTATCGATCGAGAAAGCACCATCTTCAGCGCCCTTGACCAAGTGCGCCGCAAACTGCTCGGCCGTAAAGCCCAATGCCTGGTATTGGACGGCGTATTCGTTAAAGGTGTCCAAAAGATCGCCGTTCTTGTTGGCGCCGTTCTGAGCCGCATAAGCAATCAAATCGAACGCTTTTTGTCCGTCAATGCCAAAGTTCTTCATCAAGGCCGATGTTGCTCTGGCTGTTTCGTTGACATCCATATTAAATGTCTTGCCAAGAGCCATCGCATTCTTAGTGGCAGACTCCAAATCCTTTCCGTCAAGCCCTCCAACTTGCTTGATCGTGGACATCGCTCGCGCCACCTCGTCAAAAGATTCCCCCATGCCGGAACTGAAAACCGCGCGTGCCGCTTCCTCAATCTGTTTCATCTGCTCGGCGCTCGCCCCTGTTGATGCCTGCACGCGAGCCATAGCGGCCTGATAGTCTGCCCCCACCTTTGCCCATGCTCCGCCGGCCACTAGCGCTGTAGCATTAGCTGCGCCACCGATCTTGACAATTCCGGCATTTACCGAGTTTGAAAAATCAAGTGCTTTGTTGAGACCGTCCTGGCCTTTTTGAGCCAGGTCGACCCACGGCTGTAGCTTTGCCGCTTTTTGCTGAGCCTTGTAGGCTGCTTCGGTTGCCTGCTCCAGATCTTTTTGACGTTTGACCAGGCCTGCCAATGAGACTGATGCCGTGCCGGCTTCGGCGTCTAACTCCCGCAGTGCCGTACGATTTTTTTGGAGACTTGTCTTAGCCTTGTCAAGAGCTAGCTTTGCCAAGTTGAAACTCTGAACCAGCTCTTTTGCCGGTTGACTCGTCTGGCTCATAGCCTTACCCAGCTCTGCAACCTTTCTACGAGCCTGCCCGTATTCCTTGGAGCTTTCGGCAACAGCCTTTCGTGCGGCCACAAGACCAGCAATCTTTCTGCTGTCGCTGTTTAAACTCTGCATGTGATCGCCCAGTTTCTCAACGGCATCACTGGCATTCTTAAACGACTTGGGAAAATCCCCACTCATCTTTGCCGCAAGCTTGAAGGCGATTTCATACTGTTTTAAAGCCATGTTTCTCCCCAAAAAGAAAGCGCGGATGAAACCGCGCCCTTTTGGATCTCTTTGCTGCTACTTTCCCTTAATCAGGTTTGTCGTACATCTTCAAAAAACCGATACACAGAGCGGGAATCACAATCCACGCTGCAACAATCCAAACCCAATAGTCCGAGATAACTTCGAGTACAAATCCGCCGATAGCTGCAATAAAAAACGCAATCGCAAGCAAATATGACATGACTCTTTCCTTGATCTATATAGGAAATTTTACGTCTTTGCTTTGTGATTTTCTGTTTCAATTGCTTCGGCCCATGCCCCCAGTTCGGTTAAGGGAATGCCTGTCCACTGCAAGGGGCTACTGAAAGTCATCGCAGAGATCCGCACAAAAAAAACTTTCAACCACTTGTCAGGGTCTCGCTGTTCCGGGAAGCCTAGCCGAGCAAAAAATTGCTTACCTCCTGCGCCAACTTGCAGTAGTCCTTGGCTGGCAATCCCTCGACAAACTCCATCGGCTGCTTGCAGGCTTTTGCTGCCAAGTAGGCGCAGAAGTCAATATCGACAGGCGTCACTGCTGCAAAGTTACCCTGACGCGTCCATTCCTTTTTTGCCGCCGACACATCACGCCCGGTCAGGGCATCCAAATCCATTTCAACAGCCGTGAACTCCAGGCCGTCAAAGTTATAAGGTTTCGAAAGTTCGATTTTCATGATTAATCCTGTAACGCCGGGAAGCCCTTCAGCTCCCCGGCAAAAGCATTAAGCCAAACCAAGGTCCTTGCGCACGCTCTCAAGCGCATCTTCATCGCCAAAACGAGCGATGTAGTTGAACTTGTCAATCTCGACGAGCGTCTTACCGCCAACGTCAAGCTTGATGTACGTGCATTCCATTTCGACTTCCGTCCCGGTGGTTGCGCCAACTTCGAAGTTGCCGAGGTTGACGTTCTTCGGAACGCCGCGAATAGAGAGCTTCACAGCTTGCGTCACAAACTTCCCGGAGGAAGCGTCGTAGACCTGCTGCGAGCCTCGGAAATCCAGAGGATGAGCCATCTGGGCTGCAAGCGACGTGACGTCCGCCGTGATCGTTCGGAAAGCCACCGTCGTCGTGATAGAGCTGTAATGCCCCAAGACCGGCGTTTCCACTTCGCCGGCAATGCCGGCACCGGACACGGTATCGGTCATTGCCTGAAACTGCGGCAGCGTCACCGTTGCCACACCCAGAAGATCGGTCCCGTTGCGGTAACAACGGAAGTTGATCAGTCGCTCAGGAATTTGATTTGTTCCCGCCATTTTTTATCCTCACTCAAAAAGCACAGTCATGGCCTCAGCGTCATACTCCATGACGAACTCGATGTCTCGAGCCGGCGGAGGCGGACTGACCAACACATGGAATTTCGCAATGCCGTCCAAAAGATCTGTCGTGCTGTTTTCGCTTTCGCGGAAACCCACAGAGCCACGCAGGATGTACTGCTGCGCAGCCAGACCGTTGAGCCACAAATTAGCGCTGTCGACCACCGTATCGATCAGACGTCGATTCAGAGGGGCGTCAAGTCGCTGCCAGTAAGTTGTGATCAGCGAGTTTCCGATCCAGTTCATCATTCGGCGAATCGGGATAAAAGTATCCTTGGGATCGGAAGATCCGGGATATGCTCCCGTTCGATTGCCCCAAAATACCCAGCCGGACGCCTCATTGATCGCCGTACAGATGCCCTGGCCATTGAGGTAGTTCGCCGTCTCGAAGCCAAGCCAAACTTCCTTGCCGGATTCAAGAACCGTGGCCGTGGTCTGCAGCGTGTGGTTGGACGGGCTGACGTAGGGCGTACCGTTGTTCTCGCTGTCGACAAGCCCCATCAAAGCGGCCACTTGACTGGACATGTGGAAGAGCGTTCCGGACAAAGACAACATCGGCCAGCAAACAATTTGATGCTTGTCGGTGACGTTATTTGTGGTCTTCCAGGATGGAACTTTCGTGTAATCCGTAGCAGTGTCGGTCGGCACGTCGATCACGCACATCGCCTTGAAACGGTCATTGATGTCGACGCACTTGGCCGCCATGACGGCCGCAACTTCCGGATCTCCCGAAAAGCCCGGGGCCGTGATCGTGCCGGGCACGAGACGGAAGCGCGAGTAGACCTCAGCGACCAACTCCAGGCCGCTCTTTTCACCAGATACACTCACTCCACCAATGACGTCATCAGCCTCGACCGCAGACGGATCCAGTTTGTCTGCCGCAAAGGTGATGCTGGATCCGACCAGACACTTGAAACCATCATCGTCCGACAAAGACGTCACGACCAAATTGCCGTCATCGTCGAAGGACAGCTCGTAATCCGTGCCAACGGTGTAGGGCGAATCGACATTCGTGAGCGTCACCGAACTCAAAACGATGCCGGTCTCTGTCACAACAGCCGAACCGGTTTTCGCATCAAGCGTGACCGAAACCGTGTCTGCCGTTTTCTTGTGCGTGGTTGGATCCAGCACATTGACAAAGACGGCCGGCGCCACACCGAAGAGTGCAAACTGAGCGTATGCAGCTTCACACAGCGAGAACCCGAACTTCTTCAAACCGCTGGTGGAGTCATCGGCTGCCGGCACAAAGCCGAAGGCCGCAACAAATTCCTCGTAACTGTTGCACAAAACCGGTTTGTTGACATTGGTCGGATCGGTCATGTTGACCGGTGCCGTGCCAAAAATCACTGGCAAGGCCGAATCAACCACCACTGCCGGCAAGATCGAAGTCGGAACTTCGGATACATAAACACCATGCTTGTACGCCATGGTTCCCCCTTACTTCAGTTCGTCGCGCAATCGCGTGACATAGGTATTGAGAATGTCTCCCTTAGTAGCCACGCGTTGACGCGCCGAAGCCAGCATCGAGACGGGTACAAAAAGGCCCCGCAGCGCGGGGCTCTTTTCTCGGAGCTCTTGAATCGACTTGGGGAACTCGCCTCCCCGAAAAACTGTGTATCGACTCAGAAGTCCTTTCTTGAGGGTCGGGCCGACATAAACCACTTTCGGCTGCAGCCCAATGTTGTTTTCACTCATGGTTCACTCCAATTCACAACGTCCGGCTTGCGGAACGTCCACTTGGTCGTCATGTCAACTTGCCAGTAAGGATGCGCCTGCTCTTCGCTGACTTCGATTCGAATCGGCAAGTCAAGGATGTACTGGTCATCCAGACAGCAATTCGGAAGATCAAACAGCGCTTGGCGGATCCGGCTACAGACATTCATGGACTCTTCATATCCATCCACGCAGCTACCGTCGTCTTGCAGTTCGTAGTAGGCACCGATGCTGATCGCAACTTCGACGCTCACCGAGTTCTCGTCTGTGGTCGACGCCATCGGTCGAACGACCACAAACGGAAACCCTTCGACCTCTTGCTGCGGGAACTTCAAGAATCCGTTGAACACTTCCGGGACAGCGACATCGCCACCCGGGCATGGCAGAGCCAAGTCCTTGATCGCCTCACGAATAAGGTCGCAAAGCGCTCGGCACAACAAAATCTCCGTCATTTGACAATTTTCTCCAGCAAAACTTCGGCCTCATGCTGCAGACGCCGCTCAAAAACTTCGTGCATCCGGGCCGAAACTTTCTCGGCAGAACCTTCAAGCATTGAAGGAACTGAAGGGCCGGCCAACCGCTTGATGGGTTCGCCTCGCCGCTTCTTCCCTTTCGCGTCAAAGTAGACACGACTCTTGATGCCGGTTGTCTGCCGAGCGAAGATGTGACCGCGCCACTTAAAGCCGCGCTCCAGATTGAAAGGATTACCCTTAGCAATCGTCACGCGAACTTTGCGACGTTTGCCACCAGTCGTGTTCTCGTCCGTCGGCGAATGCTTGAACTCTCGCAAAGGCAGTTGCATACCCTGCGAAATGATTTCGCCGGCAGGCTCAGACTTGGACGCCTTGGTCACGCGAAGCGTCTTTTTGATCTCGGCCGCTGCAACCGTGTAGTTTTCACGGACGCTTTTGCTGACCTGAGCTCGACCTGCCGTGAGCGCTCGATTGATCGCTCGGGGCAGGATCTTGCCTACCCCGCCCGGCACACTCGAAAGCATCTCACGAGCACGGTCAATGGCTCCGCCATCGATCTTGATGGAGACCTTGCTCATGCTCGATTCGCCTGAAGTTCGATGACAAAAACGCCCATTTCCACCCGGGCATCCGTAACAAAGAAAAACTGTCCATCCAGGTTCAATCGCTTACCCTCTTTGGGCAGCACCTTCATGTCTTCTTCCTTGACATAAATTCGCCGATTGGCGGCATAAACCCCCATGACACTTTGGACAGCCGACGCCACGTTTGCATCCTGATCGATGATGCAAACCATCTTCTGGCCGTCGATCATGTGTTCTTCGGCGAATTCGTCAAGGTTGAAAAACACCGCCTGGATGTCTTCCCGGACAATGTCTTTAAAAGACATTGTTAGCCACCAACATCGTCTTCAACGCTTTCAGGCGTCGTACCATTGACCAGTACGTCCGCCATGCGGCAGAAGCTTTCCGGATGGCGCACAGCAATATCTACGGACTGAAGAGCTCGGATTTCCAAGCCACCGTTGTCGTAGGCCGCGGCCGAATACGGGTTCGGAAGGATTTCCAGAACACCCCATTCACCGATGAGCAGATCAGCCCAGTTGCCGAAGAAAATTTCGGAGCAAACGCCACTGGAAGTACCCTTAGTGAGGTTCTTACGGGCCTGATTGCTGCGAGCCACCGGGTAGCCATTAACTTCGCCGGGAATCGAGTTGCGAACAGCACCCACAATCGGCTTCCAGATGTAGTTGTTGTTGGCGTCCTTGATCTTCTTCAGTGCGCCAATCGTTACGGCGTTAGCAAGGTATGCCATCGACGTACCGTCAGCGTTGGCATCGGCGACTTTGGTTTCCATGTCGATCAAATGATCAAACGTGATGGCCGCCCCATTGGTGCCGCCTTCAACCGTCAGAATGCCAGTCTGGGAGGCAAGACCCTTGGGTTCACTGCCAGAACCGGAACCGGACAAAGCTGCGAGATCGATCGCCAAAGCGATAGACGTCGCCAGTTCGTTGCGAACAAAGTTTTCGACAGACATCGTCACCTGTCGCAGCATGTTGCGGCTTACGAAAGACTTGGCCGCAATAGTCTTCATGTCCAGGGCGACTTTATCAAACGTCGCGTTGGAGCCGGTCACCGTTCCGGTTTCCTGAATCCACTGCGTCGCCGAGACCCCAGACTGACGCGGGATTTCCACCTTGCCGACAAGACCCGGCAAGAAAGTGGCGCCCAGCTGCATGACTGCAGCCTTATTGCGCAGGATGTCAATGAAAGAGCCCATCAGAAGATCGGTCTTCACAAGATTGCCGCCCTGGGTCGGTGTACCGACGTAGTAGCCGGCTTCGCGCATCATGGGAAGGTCGGTCGGCATGAAGAAGCCATTACTGTCTCGACCCATGCGGCGAGCCAGCTCAACGGACACTTCGCGTTCGAGGCCAGCTTCACGCCAATTGCCCGTCATGTGTGCGTTCAAAGCACGAACGAGGCTGTAGCGGCGACGTTCGGCTTCGGACATACCGATGTCGAAATCACGCTTGCTGTCGGCGGCCGGAGCCTGGCGCTGGGCACTCAGTGTATCCATGATGGCCGCACGGGCCTCATCGACGCTTGCTCCGCGATTGATCAGGTCATTGCGACGGTTGTCGTCAATATTGAACTGGCGGCACATCGTTTCGATTTCCTGGATACGCGCGCGTTCAGCGGCGCGAACTTCGTTTTCGGAAACCTGCACAGCCGGCGCTGTTTCTTTCTGAACGGCCGTTGCGGCCGTGGTCTGGTTCTTGTCACCCATAAGAGGCTCCTTTTCGGTTGCTTGGTTAAGACTTCGATAAACGCCAACAGATGCGTCTGCCGGCATTGCTACAAGTGAAACTTCAAAAATTTCCCAATCGGTCGCCGTCGTGATCTTTTGCTCTTCATCCTCCAATCGCTTAAAGACGCGATAGCCGATTGAGACGTTTGTGAGAATGCGGTCCTTGACTCGCGTGAAGGCCTTTTCGCCTTCCTCGTCCGATGCAAATCGCATGGTCGCGTAGGTGCGGCCATCTTCCTGCCGGATCGCGTCGATCACCCCCACCACACGATCCGGGTCGTGACCTAACAAAAGAGGCAACGACTTTTGCCGCTGCCCCATTCGCATTGCCCCGGGCGCGTGGCTCAGGACTTCTTTCCAGTCGGACCACATCTGGATCGGCGTTTCCGACGCGACCGATGCAGTGACCGTGCGATGCTCAACATCAACCGCCTGGTCAATGACCACCGACCGGTGTTGCACTTTGTCTGACATAGCTTTTTCCCCAATAAAAAAGCCAGCTTGTTTGCCGGCTCTTTGTCATTCTTCATTGACTTCATCTTGCTGGATCGGAACTGCCGGAGCTGTGGATGCTCCGAAGGACAGCCCCAGTGCTTTCGCTCGATCAATGTCCGATCGAATTTCCTTGTCGACGTCTTCGCGGTCCTTGCCGTTTCCGATCTGCGCGATGACATCCGATCGGGACATAAAGCCCTGTTCAACAGCCATCGCATACGCCTGGACTTCTTTGGCCGGATCGACCCACGACCAACCGCGCGGCTTAAAGCGGACCTTCTGATAGTGGTCTCTGCGGCGGAAGTAGTCCGGGATGTCTACAGCCCCGGACAGGACTGCGGCATCAAGCCAAGATCGATAAATCGGAGCCAAGTGGTCTCGGATCAGCCACCCCTGCAGCACGCGCCACAGACTGCGCTCATCAAGCAACGCCAGCCGGCTTGAGCTGTAGTTGGACTGACTGTAGTCGCGGCTCAAAGACTCATAGGAAACACCGACGCCGGCGGCCATCTCTCGCAGCATGTAACGCATGAAAGCCTCGAGCGCTTGGTTCGGTCTCGAAGGAGAGAAGCCCGCGAAGGTTTCACCCGGAAGCAGTCTCCGGAAAGTACCCGGCTCACTCTGGACACGGTTACCGATTTTCAAATTCTGGAACCGGGCATCATCCATCAAGCCTTCTGACTGCTGGATAAAGCCGACGATGTTTGCGGCCGCACGTGCAGCCACCAGTTCGGATTTGGTGTATTCGCTCGAATCATTCATTCGACGCAAAACCGAGTGCATCCACGGCACACCTCGAGTCTGTGGCCATCGGTCGATCAGAAAGATGTGATCGACGTCGGCAGCTGACAGTCGTTTACGCTGCGGCCCGCGATTGACCGACTGAAACTGGTAGTCGCCCGGGTGCGCTGTATTCATCCAGTACGCGACCGGGCGCATCCACGGATCGACCTCGACACCAAAGCGAACAGAGTTGCCGTTTCTGGCCACGAACGTCCCTTCGGTTTGCCCCAGCAAAAGGTCGGACTCGATGATCTCAAGAGCAAACGGCACGCGGCTACGACCGAACTTCGACTGAACCTTTCGGATCAGTACCTCGCCATCCTGAAACACGGCGCCCACAGCCAACCGCAAGATCGAATTCATCGAGAGTTGTCCGGCAGTGTGGCAACTATCGCGTTCCGTCCACTGCAACCAGGCCTCTTCGATGCGGTTGTTGAGTTCGTCATCCGGCGTTCCGTCCGCCTTCATGACTTGAGCTTGAACCCCGATGCCGGTGCCGACAATGTTGTCCTGGACAATGCGCTTCAAATTTGAGGCGTGCGGATTGTCCCGGATCATCTTGCGGCTGCGATTGCGCAGCGTCTCAAGACTGCCGGCTAACTCCGAATCCTCGGACGTCGCCGGCGCCATCCAATCTCCAGATAGGCGTCCCCCTTCAGCCGCTTCGTATTGCCGCACCATAAGGGTCGGCTCTTTGCGAGGCTGCTCCGGCTCCTTTTGGAACAGTCGTTTCAAAATCCCCATTTACACAAACTCCACAAGCATTTTTCGCGGGTCAGCACCGGAGGCAGCGCACTTCTCCAGATACACCTGATTGCGCCAGTAGGCCACCAAATCCATGAGCTCTTGAGCACTGCCAAAGCTCAGCGTTCGGCTGCCGATGGTGTAGCTCTTGTACTTTGAACGGCCGTTTGTCGTGTAATCCATCAGGGCTTTTTCGGCCTGAGCCAGACACCGCTCTGCTTCAGTTCGGTGATCAAAATCAGCGTCGGCTACCTTTTTCAGAACCCGAAAAGTCTCAAGCACCATCGTCCGACGATAGAACTCATCGGCCGTCAGTCGCACGATCAGATAGGTCGTCCCCATCGGCAGCGTTTCTGAGACATCCGCCGCCAAGGTCACGATCACAAGCCCATTGGCATCAACAGCAGTCAAATTCAGAAGACTGCCTTCAGACGTGCGCAAGAGCGCTTCGATCTTCGGGTTTTGTGGGGCTTCACCCATCGCCAACAGCCGTTGACGGTTAAGATTCCAGACCCGCGAGTCACCCGCCACAATGTCTTTCGTCGCTACCACGCGTCATCACTCCCATTGCCGCCATTGAAGGCGTCGTAAAAATCATCTCGTTTGACTGCCGGCTCCGGATCAATTGCCGGTGTAGGCGCCAGACTTTCCTCTGTCTGCTGCTCGACTGGCGGCAACAAATCGATCTGCATCTGACTCTGCAGTTCCATCTGCCATCGATCAGCTGACCACAGGTGCAGCTTCAGCGATCGAGCTGCATGGAGCGCATAGACCTCGCAGTCAAGCGCCTCGTTTCGTACTCCTGACTTCTTTTGCCAGACGCGCTTGCTGCTTCGAGAGGTCGGCGCTTTGACTTCTGACGTGATCTGCTCCCAGTAGTCAGGTCGCACGCCGTGATACCAGTGCATACGCCCAGGACCGTCACCAGTAAGCTTGATGCGTCCGGCTTTCGCGTCAACACCGAGGATCAAGTCTTTGGCTCGGCTGGTGCCGACGATAAAAGGCGTCAGACCGTACTTTGATGACTTGTGCCTGAAGCCAAGATCGACAGAGGGTTTCGGCGTCGTAAAGATTTCCTTTGAGTCATCGTTGACCGATGATCCCTTGATGGCCATGTACCCCTTGCCGCGCCGCTTTCGAACAAAGCTGTAGACGGCATCCGATGTCTGACCATCGGATGAGTCGATCGACACTGCCCGGATCTTGATCGAGGCTCCGGACGGCGCTTTGAACTTGCGCTCCAAAAGATCCGCCAAATCCACCCAGGCACCCTTGCCGGGTGTCATGGTTTCGCCCGGGATCTCGCCCCAGTACATCAACCAGCTTTCTTCTTCCGGTCCCCAGGCGCGAATGATGACAGCCAGTCGATCGTGCTGGACGTCGACGCCGGCAGTGATCACAAGGCCATTCTTCGGAACCGTCAGTTCTTCGTAGGCTTCAGCACGCTTGGACAGTTCGTCCGGCTCCGGCAAATCGTTCTTGAAGGCGTAAGGAATCCCCAGCTGCGAGTTGTAGAAGCTGCGCATCTTCGTGTCGTCGCCTTGGTCAAGCGCCTTCTTTGCAGTCAGGTACTTGATGACCAAATTGCGTAACGTCGATCCTGGAAACGGGCTGTAGATCTCGTTGATATAGAAGCCGGCCGTGCCCAAGAAAGGCGCCGTCGCTCGCCAAACACCGTGGCGGACTGCTCGGTTCTTTTTGGCGTCATCCCAAATGCAGCCGCAATGCGGACACACGTAATGAGCCGAGTCAACATCTGCGGATCCGAACACTTCATGGTGTAAATCGTCCCGCTCATTCCATTTGACGTTGTCCCAGGAAAGAACGTGTTCCTGGCCGCAGTCCGGACACGGAATAAAAAACTTGCGCTTATCGGACTCTTTGTAGGCTTGCTCAACGGCCGAGAAGCCTTCGACCGTCGGCGTGCCGCCGTAGACCACTTTCGATCTGGCAAAGGTCTTCGTGCGCTCGATCAACAACGTGATCGTGTCGCCCTGCTGCTTGATGTTCGTATTGCAGTCGTCCGGCTCTTCCACGCAGACCACCGGCGCCGGCGTCGACTTCACGCTTGAAGGAGATCCGGATCCGACCAGCTTCAGGAATCCGCCCGGGAACCCTTTGAAGTTCCAGCGATTGTCTTTGTCGCGCTTCGATTTGACAGGGATCTTTTGTGCCAGAGTCGGAGTCGCCTCAATCATCGGCGTCAGTTTTTCGTCGTTGAATTCCTTGGCCGCATTGTCCTTTGCGAACATCACGATCATCGGGCAAGGATCGATGTCAATCCTCCGGCCAAGGTAGTTGAGAAGCACGCCGTCGGTCCAGGCTACCTGCGCCGACTTTTGCGCCACGACCTTTCGCACTGCAGGATCGTCAAGTGCCTGATGGATCCCCGGCACCCAGGGAGTCAATGATGCGTTGTAGCGTCCGGGCAGAGCGGTCGACTTCGCACTCATCCCTCGGAAAGTCTCAGCCCACTCTGTCGTCCCCATTTTCTTCGGCGGCTGCAAGATCGATGCCATTTGCTTGAGCAGCTGGCTGATACCCGCCGAGGTATCCAGAGAGATGTTGAAGGGCATTGTGTGTGTACTCGTTCAAAATGCTGACGTCGATGTCAATCCCATAGAGCGTGTCAAGTTCGGTTTTCAGCTTGTCATCGCGCGACAGCAGCTCTTGCCGAAAGCCGGCAAAAACATTGGCCAACTCGCTTTGAAGGTCGGCAATGTTCACCAGCTGGCCTTTCTTTTCGGCCAACTGGTACTGCTTCAATTCACGATCGACGCGTTCGGTTAAAACTCTTTCTTTGTTTAAGTCGTATTCGCCATCGATACTGGCGTGTCCGGCGGCAACTTCCCGCAAACGAGAGATATAAGCCAGCCGGATTTGGTCCAAACTCATTTCCTTCCAATCAATTCCCATCTTTAAAAGGGTTTTGGAAACTGCTTGTTGCGAAACCCCTAAATGCTGGGCGATTGTTTCTTGAGTTACTTTGGACATTTGGGTTTGATTTACTACCCCCTTAGGGGGCTCACAAGTAGAAAAAAATCGGGGGCTTGCCCACCGCGATGGTTCAGGCTCAGGAAGGACCCGTGAGCCTGAACCAGGAATAAAAAAGAGGCTGCCTTTCGACAACCTCAAGACCCCGCACCGTTAGGAGAGAAACGGCACTAAGGTAGCGATTCTGATCGGACGCGGCATCGATTCGAACGATGCATCCCACCGGATTATTGGTCCGCTGCTCTACCCTTAAGCTACGCGTCCGGCTCTCACTGGATATGATTGTGGTGTGCGAGATTCAACTTACCCAGTGAGGGTCAATCTATGGCTGATGAAAACACGATTCTTCTTGGTGCTGCTGTCGGAGCTGGTGCCGCTGTGGCAAACAAGGCATACGACGATTTAGTGCATCCTGCTGCACAAGAGCTCGGTCAAGGTCTCGGATATGCCGCCCGCTTTATCAAAGCAGTTTTTAGACCTTTTTCGGTTGCTGCTGATTGCATCAATAAAAAATGCGATGAGTTCGTAGCAAAAGTTGAAGAGACGGTCGAATCAATTCCACCAGAACGCAGAATCGAGCCATCTCTTGGTGTTCTTCAACCTATCATCGCTGGTTCGTGGGGAGCTCTCGATAGCGACCTCATCCAGGCCTTGTTCCTCAATCTTCTGAAGACAGCTATGGATAGCGCCTCAGCTGCTGGAGCTTTGCCTGTTTACGGTGAGATGATTAAACAAATCACGTCTGATGAGGCAAAAATTATCCTTTTTCTGAACAAACATCACGTAAGTCATCCTATTCTGCGCGTCATAGCAAAACGAAGCGACATACCAGATGCATTTTTGGTAGTCCAAGATAAGGTTACCTATTTGGAAAAACACATCAAACTTCAATTCCCTGAAAACATTCCAATCTATTTAGACAATCTCGAGAGATTAAAGATAATAAACATAGATTTTGGCTCACAAGCTCTTCAAACCCATCTGTACGACCAACTAAAACAATCAGAACAAGCGATAAAAGCCAAGACCGAGATAGAAGCTGATAAGATGCTTTCTTGCGATTACAAAAAAGGAATATTTACTTTGACAAGTTTTGGAATCTCATTTTGTCAAGTCTGCACTAACGACTCAATGGTTTTAGAAAAGCCTTAATCTCCTTTATTTCAACAGCGTAAAGACTTGCTCTAGAGGCCAGCACTCGTATCCATATGTATGTATAGAAAAAACCAATGCACATAAAAACGGCCATCAGTGCTATCAATAGATAAACCATTGAGATATTCCCTTTAAAACTTCATTTATCTCACCTGACTATGCCCGGCTCTGGCCGGGCTTCGTTTGTTTACGGATCAAAAATACTGAGCTTGCGGATTGTCTCCGGATCTCCTTCAGCATACTTCCTGGCAATAACTGCATCCGGGTGCATGTCTACGGAGCTTGTTGCCGGCTGTTGCTTGTTCGAGTCAGATGGATCGGCTGTCTCATCCTTAGTCAGCTTGGTCATCAGCTCTTCGAAGCGGGCGTCAAAAAGGTCACATGTCTTATCGCTCAAACAGTACCAGCAATCGTCAATTTGTTCGATATACCCAAGTTTCAGAAGCTTGAGCATTAACGGGTTATAGCTGTTAAAACGGTAGTTCTTTTTGCTGTCAGCGTAGTTGTCAAGCAGGAGTTTTTGCTCCTGGACAGATAACCGGTTGAAAAGTCGAACTTGTCGATCCAGCGGTGCCTGTTCTTTGAGACGCAACATCCCGGCCTCTTGACGTGCTTTTGCGACTTGTTCCTGAAGAATCTGGACATGAGAGTCGTACAACTTTCGCGCGCCATTAAACCGTATCTCGCAGCTCCGCTTAATCTTCTGCTCCTTTTGGCATTCCGCCACAGCGGTGAGATACAGGAGCAACGCCACACCAATCACCGCAAGGACACAAATCAGCGCTTTGTAGCCAATTTCGAGCTCTCGTATCAATGCTAAGGATTCCTCCGGAACGATGGTCACAAAGGCCATCAGTACCAGCGTCACAACAACGCTCCATAAATATCTACTTACAAGCTCCGCGTGATTGTAGAAAAAATCTATCAATCTCGGACACTTTCTGTCAAGCGAAAAAGCCATTTATTCACTCTCCGAAGAAGAATTCTCAATAAAATCAATCTCTTGCGAAAATTTCGCCTCTGCACTTTCAACCCTGTGATGGAAAGTACGTTCATTGACGTCCTTCCACCTCGCAATCTCTGATAGTTTGACCTTATTGCACCTTGGCCCCTCGATGTACACAAGCATCAAAATCTCCTGATACTCCGGGTCGAGACGATCAAGCGCCTGCTGTGTTTTCCGCAACGAAAACGTCTCTTTGGGCAACTTCGAGTCGAAAAAATTTCCACGAGGCAGGTCGTTCAGTGCCGGGCTATGAAGCTCACTGCCGAAACCCTCGATCCATGCCGCCCACTCGCGCAGCATCGCTTGAACCCAACGTAGCCGCGCCATCAAGCACCCCCTTTCGCAATCGTTGAGAGGCTATCGTCGGAACGATCTCCGGTTGATCCCTCGCCATGATCATCAAGCAGTTCAGAAAGTCTCATTTCCGCCTCGGCAAGGCGATAGCGCAGCGTGCTGTCCTTGACTCTCGCCCAACGCGCAATCTCGGCGATTGTGACCTTTCGAGCCCGGGGTCCAATGAGGTAAACAAGCATCAAAGTTTCTCGATCTCGAACGTCAAGCAAACTCAAAGCCTGATGCGTTCGGCGGACTGATAGTGCATCTTTTGGCATCCAACTCTCATAACGCTTGCACGCCGGCAACCCATCCAATCGCTGACTTTTCATTGTTCCGTATCCTTCCGTCCAGGCTGCCCACGCCCGCATCGTCGCAGCCACCCATCGCAACCTAGCCATCGGCGCCCTCCTTCAAAGCCTGCCCAAGCGGCAGATCTCCCTGCAGCCCTTCCCCCAGCACCGGCAGCCCCATGTCGAAAATCGCTTTGTCAACGATGAAGTTGACGAGACACGAATCGACTCGCAGCGCATACATCCGCGCCGGCTCCGGCACGCGCTCGCCGATGCCGTTGACGATCTCCTTACGATCCAAAACCGAAGGATCAGGCAGGTACTGCCGCAAAGGGCTCTGCTGGACGACGTCAATCAGCTTTTTGGCATCCGACTCGAGCGTGCAGGACGCGATGCGGCCGAGCTTTGCCTTCAGATCCCGCACAGCCCACCAGGACGCGTATTGCGTCACCTTGGCCGTGCAACGCTTGAACTCGGGGCCACGGTCAAAGAGCTCGGCGTGAAAATCGCAGTAGTAGCGCCCTGCGGAGTAGCTTGAAACCCCAGCGTATTGGCAACCTTCAATCGCACACTTTTGAAAACTCATAGCCGCCCCTCCGATTGAAGTCGAACGAACCACGGACGAAAACGCTCAAAAAGCACCTCACTCGTGTACAACGACGTGACAAACATCGTTTGGTAAACCTCTCCCGGAGCCTTCCGGAATTTGAGTCTCAAAATCTCTTCTTTGGCTTCAGGAACTTTCACAAGCTCCCTCACCCACCGGGCGAGCAACCCTTCGTTCAGGTTCGAGTGTTTGATGGTGGCGGCGTCTCCCTCGCTCGCGGGCGTGCGTGCGCATGCGGGGTTTTTGTTGTTTTTATGTTCTTGTATTGTTCTTGTATAGATGGGCTCACTCTGAGCCCTTGCGTGGGCTCTCTGTGAGCCCTCTGTAGGCTCTCTCTGAGCCTTTGATGGGCTCGTTGTGAGTCTATCGTTTACCCGAGAAAGGCTCTCTGTGAGTCCTTGCGTAGGCTCACTCTGAGCCCTTGCGTAGGCTCTCTGTGAGCCCTCTGTTGACTCACTCTGATCCTTTGTATCGGTAGGGATTCGTAGCTCGTAGCGATTTCCCTTGCGGCTTGACATTCTTTTCAGCCACCCGGCACTCTCCAGGTACTCTATTGCGCGAGCAACCGTAGCTCGTGAGAATCCTGAGTCAGACACGATTGTTTCGCGCGTAACGGCCCAGTCGTTGGCGCATCGCGTTGCAATCCAAAGGGCAATTCCCCGGTAGTTCCCAGGCAAGCCACTAGCCCTCAGCGCGACCATGTAATCCGTGAAGGAAATTGCCATGGTTATTCCTTCGGCTGGCCTGTCAAAACCGCTGCATCAAAGCCTGTGACTTGGGACACTTTGTTTGCCCATGTTTTCGGGACAACACCTTTCTGGCACCATTTACTAACGTATTGCTGGGTAATTCCGAGTCGCCTGGCCAGTTCTTTTTGCCCTCCAACAGACAGCACTACCAAACGAACGATATTGAGTTTCTTCTGTTCCATTGTTGTTTTTGATTGTTTTTAACAACGATGAAGGCACGATAACACAACAGAAAAACAATCGCAATTTCGTTCGTATCATGTTGTTTATTACAACGCCGCTACTGAGGGCCCTATGAAAAGCAAGAAGCTTTCGCGCATTGGTGAAATGCTGATCAACCATCACTTAACGCACAAACAAGTGGCAGACGAACTGGGCGTTACGCCTCAGGCTGTCGGTCGATGGGCTCGCGGTGAGTCGAAACCATCACCTGCGAAACTGAAGGAACTTTCCCAACTACTCAACTCTTCACCTGAAGAGTTGAAGAACAGCCGGCCAGCAGGTGTTGGTGGCAATTCGACAGCGGCCGATGAAATCACCATTCCGGTGTTTGCCGTGTCTCCAACTGTTTCGGCCGGCGACAAGGAATTAGTTCGTATGATCAAAGTTTCCAAGAATTGGATTCTTTCTAGAGTGCCGACGGCCAACCTGCAGTCATTGCAGCTGATCAACCCTGTTGATGATTCAATGGCACCCACCATTCCAACAACTGGTTTCGTCATCGTCGACCAAGGCGTCAACAGTTTTGACCGTGACGGTGTTTTCTTTTTTGAAAGAGAAGGACAGCGTTACATTAAGCGCATCCAAAGACTCTTAGACGGCTCAATTCAGGTCATCTCAGACAACACTAAATATCCACCTCAGACGGTGCCTCAAGCCAAACTTGAAAACATCACGGTGCTGGGGCTATGTCTAGTTAGCTGCACAGCAACGACACTTTAATCAATCTTCCTATCCCGCCTCCTCGGCGGGATTTTTTTTGACTTTTGTCAAAGAAACAACTAATAAATTCCCGTTTCAGTTGTGTTTTGATTGTTTTTGCTGTTGTTTATTACAACAAAATAAACTATCGTTAGACAACCAAAACAATCGTTTTGGTTAATTAACAACAAAACACAACATGCCATCCATCAACAAAGCATTCTTACTCGGCCATGTCGGGCACACCCCGAAGCTGAGTCAAACGCGAAGCGGCCAACAGGCAACTCGCGTCTCACTGGCCACATCTCAAACCATCTACCGCGCCGACGGCACCAAAGAGCAGCGCACCGAGTGGCACAACGTGGTCGCCTACGGTCGCCTGGCCGAGAACATCTGCGCCTACGTCCAGAAAGGGAACCTGCTGTGGGTCGAAGGCGAGATGCACATGCGCGAGTACATCACCCGCGACGGCATCAAGAAGCAGCTCACGGAAGTCATCGCGAACAACGTCCAATTTTTCAGAAACGAACCAGCGAGGTAACGCCATGTCTGAAGACATCAAATGCGTGGTCTACGCACTCATAAGCGCCTGCGGCGTCTACGCCTGGTTGTACGCCCTGGCCGCCATGCCCGGGAAATAAAGGAGAAGGAAATGTCAGAAGAGAAAACTGAAAAAGCCATCAGCAAAGAACACGCGGAACAGATTTGGGAGGCGATTTTGACAGCAGCCGAAAAAGGCTCTCTCGATGCCACTATTGCGGCGAGCGAGTTAATCAACGCCCGCCGCCGGTTAGATGAACAAATTACTCGCTCTGTTCAGACTGAGACAGATTCTGCAATTCTTCAACAAAAGTCTGAATGTACATAGCGTCCAATTTAGCCGCCGTCTGAACTTGTTGCTGGCTAGCCAATGCCGCAGGCGAAAAAGATGTACTCGGCAAGCGAATCAAACCATTTTCAATCAGCATAGCCAAAACCTTTGTTGTATTCAACGAAATTTTTTCAGAAGTCATTTTTCCCTCCTCGGGTTGAGATTAATCGAATGTCAAACGGCTAGGTCTGACACCCCGATGATCTCACCCGAGGAGAGAAATCACAAACGAATGAGCGGACTTTTCACATGAAAGTCATCAACTTCAAAACCCTTTGCAACTACGTCACGAAGGCCGTGATCTGGAACTCGCAGCCGGTTGATACCGGCACCAAGGCCGAGCGGATCTCCCGTTGGGAAAGTGACGATGGTGCCGTACTGACAATTTCCGAATGCCCGAGCTACGAGCTCAACTTCGTCACGTATAAGCCGGCACAAACAGCCAAGGAGCCGTCCCCCAAGCGTGGCTACTTAACCGACCAAGAGCTGCACTACATCAACGGCCTTCTGGCGCGTCGCCAGTCTGGATCGCCGATCGATAACTGGCCACTTTCAATCACCACGGAAATGCGCGGCGGTGACCGCTACGCATCGATCACGACCACCTACGAGGTGTCAGCCGAGGAAGGCACCTGGAAGCACCAGGTAACAGCTCTCCCGGGCGCCGACAAGTCGACGATCCAGTACCAGTGCGAAAGCTACGGCAAAGAAGGCCTGAAGCTTCACAACACGCTAGTCACACGTATCTACAAACAAATCATTGGGAAACAGGAATGAGATTCATAACACCCCCGACTTTGACCCCTGCCTTGACCCGGGGCGAAAAACCGATTGCACAGTCACTTGATGACATCAAGCTGCGGATCATGCGGCTCGAGCAAACGATGGAAGACCACGCCCGGGTCACTACTGCCACGCTGTACAAAGCCCAGGAACTCTGGAAACCAACCTGGATGCCGGTGGAAGCCGACGGCCTGCACTACAGCCCCGACCGAGACGGCTGGTATCTGGTGACAATGCTCAACGAATCTGACCAGCCCTATGTCGAATGCGTTTTCTACGACGCCGACGACGACTGCTTTGACGGATACGAGTGGACAGACATCAAGGCATGGGCTGAGATGCCGAAGCCTTTCACGGAGACGAAATAATGACCAACAAAATCACCGACCAACAAGTCGCAGACCACATCAAACTGTTGCACAAGATGGCCGGATCATACGACCTCGTCGAGATGATACGGGCAGATCTTCAATACTGCGATAGCGCCTACGCCTGGCACCGCCGCACACGAGAATTCTGCGCCCGGTTCGGCGTCTGGTATGTAACGGCATTGGCCGGCATCGCGTCCGGACTCGGACTGCATTTGTGGATCGCCGACAGCTTCGGCCCCATGGCTGCCGGAGCTTCTGTCATCGCCGGCTTACCAATTGCCATTTGCGGCTTTGTCTGGCTCTGCAGTCACTAAAAGGAGGCAAGCATGAGGGAATGGTTTCAGATCATTTTTGGGCTGGCCATACTGGCAGCAATCGCTCTCCTTTCGCTGGGGATGGTTTGCGCCGGCATCAAGTTTTGGCTAGATCTTTTCTGATCGGAGGTTACATGCCCAGATTTCATCCTGTCGCCCCGATGGAAGTCATGCACACCAATGAAGTTCTTGAGTATCTGGGGATCAAGCGAACAGCTCTCTACAACCGCATTCTGTACCGACGCTTTCCTCCGGCCACAGGTCGTGACCGGCATGGAAAGTATTGGCACGTCGAAGTTGTCAAGGACTACAAAGAAAAGATGATCGCTTTCGGGAAAAAGAACTGGGAGCCGTCAATTGTCACTTAGCTTCGAGCAAATGACGTCCGCCCACTGCTGCATCACAGCACGTCGCTGATCGAGCAGGTCACTACGCTGGTAGGCCTGCTCGACTTCATTTCCGGTCGTGTGCATCAAGCACTTTTCGGCCACCTCCCGATCCACTCCATTCTCGGCACACCAATCTCTGAAAGTCGACCGACAGCCATGCATCGTCACCGAGCGACCGATCGCTCTCACCAGCATCATCCTCGGCGTCCAGATCGTCAAGGTTTTGCTGCGAGTCCCGTAAAAAACAAACTCTCCCTTGCGCTCGATCGAATGCAGAACCCACAGAGCTTGCTTCGATAGCGGCACCCGGTGCGGATAAGGCTTACCATCCTTACGTCGCTCCGGCGGAATGAGCCAGACCTTTTGCCGGAAGCTAATCTCGTTCCACTTCATGCCGACGAACTCCTGGACACGGGTCGCAGTCAACGCGCCAAAAAGAACGCACTTACCCGAGAGAGTTTTTGTGAGCTTGTCCGCCACATCCGTAAGCTCACCAACCGTCGGCGCCTCGTGATGCTTGACCAGCTTGACCTTTGAGTGTGCCGGCAAGTCGAAAGACAAGCCGCCTTTCCAGCGCGCGGGGTTTTCCTTCTCGCGCAATCCTTCCCGGATGCACCAGTCAAAGATCACCTCCAGTCGCCCCCGCACCCGGTAGGCAGTCTCCGGCTTGGATGACCATATCGGAGTAAGCACCCGCAAAACGTCCTTGCGGTTCACCTCTGCCACATCGATGTCCTTGAGCACCGGGAGAGCATACGTCCGGATCGTCGAAAGCCACTGCGCTGCATGCTTCTCGTTTTTCCACATGGCCACAGCCGCTCGGGCCTCGACAGCTCTTTCCCAGACGTCTTTGAAGAGAGTCTTCTTTTCCTGAACGGGAAGCTCCCTCTCTCGAACCGTCCGGATGTCGCCGCCAAGCATCTCGGCATGAAGCGCAGCGGCCTTTAGTCGAGCCTGCTTCAAAGGAACGGCTACTGCGCTACCAAGCGCCCGGCTCAATCTTTTGCCGTTGATCTGAACCCGAAGCGACCAAATTCGAGAATTGCCCTTGACCCGCAGGATCAGACCATCACCAAAAGAGTGATTTCCGTCCGGCAGGCGCATGACGTCCGCCTGAGTGAATTTCGACATAGAACCTCGCGTTTCGACACCACTTTCGACACCACTTTTTTGCAAATTCTACAAGCGAAGGTGAACAAACGCGAACAAATCCGACTACATCAAATCGCTCAAAAAGCCAATAACGACGGGGTTTTCAACGTGATGACACGAAAAAACCCGCAGATCAAGGAATCTGCGGGTTTGGTATTCTGGCGGAAGGGGTGGGATTTGAACCCACGATACGGTATAACCGTATACCGGATTTCGAGTCCGGCGCATTCGACCACTCTGCCACCCTTCCGTGCGGGTCGTTGTCATATTTTGAGGGGCGCATCTTAACAAAAGATTGGCGTTTTTGCACGTCCCTCACAAAATTTTTTGTCGCGTCAATCAATCGGACGGTGCTGCGGAAACAGCCGCCCCCATCTTCTGAGAAATCCGTTGGCCATACGTCCCGCAAAAAGCGCGGAAATCAGCGTTCCTTCGCGAACACCGTAGACCGTACCGAAAAAGAACAAACTCATCATGACGGACACTGTCACAAGAAACACGTCGACTGTCGTGCGGATTGTGCCGAACGATCCGCCGAAGCGATGCATGACAGCGATCACAAAACCTTCCGGCGGCAACACCAGCAAACGGGCAAAGACCATCGCCGAAACACCGAGCCCGGTAAGACACGTACCCAAGAAAACCTGCATGAAAGCCCAGCCGTAGTTGGTGGGATCCATAAAGCTCGTGAGCCACATGGCAACGTCAAACACCGCACCGAAAAAGGCGCAAACGGGCAATTGCTTCACTGCTTTGATCAGAAGATTCTTCGGGTCAACCAGACACTGAAGCACAAAAAAGAAAACGTTCGTGAGAAACACAAACAAGCCCATGGAAAGTCCGGTTTGGCGACTCAGAACAATAGCAGCGGAACTCACAGTACCGGTACCGAGTCCTGCATGGGTCACGGTGGCGATGCCCAGTGAGAGCACGATCAGGCCAAAAAGAAAAATAAGAACTCTTGAAAGCATCTCGACACTCGTAAACAAAACAACGCGGCCGCAATCAAAAATTGTCTTTTCTTGTCTGTCGGCAAACTCAGCAGATCGGGCCGAAAAGAGTCGTTGCATTTTAGACACACCTTTTGTTTTCAGCATCAGCAAAAGGAAGTAGTCAATATCCGATACACAATGGGAACCCGAGGCGGGAAAACGAGAAATTCCAACAAAATGCTGTCGTGTTACGTGCGCTTGCATCCTTTTGACAGCGCAACGAGCGCTCTCGCGGCATAATTTCGATACAAGCGGCGCGCTCATTTCGAGCGGGCTGCATCTTGACGTCCCCAGAAAACAAGGTACGAGAAGTGTTTCAGTTTCAGTTGATGACGCCCATTGTGTGGCTCACCCGACTTCTGGTCGGCGCCTATCCTCAGTGGGAAGGCTGCAAGCCCTCAAAGCGCCAACGCATTTATTTCGCCAATCACACCAGTCACCTTGATACGATCGTGATCTGGACTTCGTTGCCGAGCATCCTGCGCCGTCATACGCGCCCGGTCGCCGCCAAGGACTATTGGGATCACGGCCTCTTTCGCAAGCGCATCGCCATGAAAGAATTGAACGTCGTGCTCATTGATCGCAAGCGCACCGAACACGCTGATCCACTCGGTCCCTTGAAGGAAGCTTTGCGCGCCGGTGATTCGCTCATCATCTTCCCAGAAGGCACCCGTCGTCCGCAACCGTTGCCAAGCGAATTCAAAAGCGGCATCTGGCGTCTGATGCGTGAGTTTCCCGAAGTCGAACTCATCCCGGTATACATCGAAAACCTGCACCGCGCTATGCCCAAAGGCGTATACATTCCGGTGCCCACCATCTGTTCCGTCCACTTCGGCGCTCCGCTTGAACACAGCCCCGAAGATCCCAAGGAAGTGTTCCTCACCCGCGCTCGCCAGGCCGTGATCGACCTCGCGCAACAGCAGTAAAGGAGGCAAAAAAAATGATGCGACTCGGTATCAGCCTCCAGGAAGGCTATCTGATCATTCTGGCCACGCTCATTGTCCTACAAGGCGCAGGCACCATCTACGGGCTGTGGGCGCAGGGACGCGCCGCTACACCCGAAGCCGTTCGCCGTCTGGCCGTCGCCAACTCGCGCGTGCGCATGGGGTGGTGGCTGATCATCGTCTTTACGGTGGCATGGTGGTGGGGCATGGCTTCGCTGGTCGTGCTCTTTGCGATCTTCTCCTTTTTCCTGCTAAGAGAGTTCATCGCATTGACTCCGATTCGACACACCGACCATTGGGTGTTGGTTGTGGCGTTTTACCTGGCCATCCCAGCGCAGTATGCACTAGTGTATTTCAACCTCACTCACGTTTTTACGCTCTTTATTCCGGTATACCTCTTCCTGGTGTTGCCTGTGATCGCCGCCATGAGCCATGACACAGAGCGCTATCTGGAGCGCGTTGCAAAAGTTCAGTGGGGTTTGATGATCTGCGTCTTTTGCGTCAGTCACGCGCCTGCCATCGCCACGCTTGATTTTGAAAGCCGCAAGACGTCGGGTGAGTTGATGTTGCTTTTCTTCCTTATCATCGTGTTTCTCGCTGACCTCTTTTCGGTGCTCGCAAGTTCTGCCCTAGGCGGCAAAGCGCTCAAGATGAACCCGAACAAGACCGTCAAAGGCCTGACTGTCGGCTCGTGTCTCGCAGTGATTGCAGGCATCGCTCTTTATTGGCTCACGCCATTCTCGATCCTTCAAACGGCTCTTTACGCGCTGGCAATCGTGCTTTCCTGCATAATGGGCGACATGGTCATCAGTTCCGTGAAGCGCAGTCTCGGCTCCAAGTCCTGGGAAAGTGAGTTTTATATCGGACGAGGCATCATCGAACGCCTGGCACCGCTTACGTTCGCTGCGCCCGTGTTTTATCACCTGACGCTGATTTTCCAGAACTTCGCTCACTTTCCAAGTATGAACTGACCGCTTACGCTGTAAACTCTCAAGCGCAGGACTTTCGTCAAAGAGTCCTGCGCTTTTTGTTTGAGGAACCCACTGTTCCTCGTGCTTAGAAATAACACGATCAGCCGGAGGTTTGAAGTCAAACAAGCCGGATTTGCAAGGATTGAACCATGCCCAGCAATCAATACGAAACGCTTCTCGAACACGTCTACAAAACAGGTGTCGACAAAAACGACCGTACCGGTGTCGGTACGCGTTCCGTATTCGGTTATCAGATGCGATTCAACCTTGCCGAGGGCTTTCCCCTTGTCACAACCAAAAAGCTTCACATCCGCTCCATCGTTCATGAGCTACTCTGGTTTCTTTCGGGCTCGAGCAACATCAAATATCTGCACGACAACGGCGTGTCGATCTGGGATGAGTGGGCCGATGAAAACGGAGATCTGGGCCCTGTCTACGGAGTACAATGGCGCAGCTGGCCGGCTGCCGACGGCCGCAAAATCGACCAGATTACGAATCTGGTCGAAGGCATCAAGAAGAATCCCGACAGCCGCCGTCATCTGGTTGTTGCATGGAATCCGGCCGAAGTCGACAAGATGGCCTTGCCGCCATGCCACTGTCTCTTTCAGTTCTATGTGGCAAACGGCAAACTCTCCTGTCAACTCTATCAGCGTAGCTGCGACATTTTCCTTGGCGTGCCTTTTAACATTGCCAGCTACTCATTGCTGACGCACATGATTGCTCAGCAGTGTGATTTGGACGTCGGCGACTTCGTCTGGACAGGTGGCGACTGCCACATTTACAAAAACCACTTCGAGCAAGTCGAACTGCAGCTTTCGCGCACGCCGCGCGCATATCCTAAGCTGGCGATTGGTCGCAAGCCCGCATCCATCTTCGACTACAAGTTCGAAGACTTCGTAATCGAAGGCTACGATCCCTGGCCGCATATCAAGGCTCCGATCGCCGTCTGAACCTCAGAGTCATTCAGACAGCCGCGACGATTTGCGCCACGGCCCGCGTGAGTTTCTTGAGATAGTCAAGTCTCAGCATCTCGTTGGGCCCGTGCGCGTTGGATTCCGGCCCAAGAACTCCTGTGAGCAGGTATTGCGGCGAACCGAAGAACTTATCAAAGAGCGGCAGAATGCCGATCGATCCTCCACAGCCGCAATAGACCGGGTCCGAGCCGAAACAGTCTTGTGCTGCCTCGGCAACAGCCTGCTTGAATCGAGACGTTTCCTGCGGTGCGTTCCATCCGCCTTCGGCATGCGCATTCTCCACTGTCACACGGCACCCGAACATCGGCTTAGCGGTCAGCGTTTCAGTTAACCACTCAAGCGCCCGTGCTCCGTCAGCCGTAGGCGGCAGTCGCACAGAGAGCTTTAACTTCGTGTAAGCACGCAACACATTGCCGGCACTTTCCACAGAAGGTATCCCCTCGGCACCCGTCACGCACAGTTGCGGCTTCCATGTGTTCATCACCACCGTCTCAAACGGATCCGAACTTCTTGCATGCGTGCCGCCGGCCCACGGAATATCTGCAAAAACACCTTCGCCAACCGTTTCGGCATAACGCTTCATCTGCTCAAGACGAACAGGCGGAATTTCGACGTTAAGCGCCTCAGCCGTCATTTCTCCTGTCTGTGCATTTTCAATGCGATCAAGCAGTGCGCGTGCGATCATGAAGGAACTCGGCGCAATACCCGAAACAAGTCCCGAGTGCATGCCGTGCTCGGCGACTCGAACATTGAGCGTCAAAACCGCCGCGCCGCGAAAACTTACCGTGGACCAGAGATGTTCATAGTCAGCGCCGCCGCAATCCATGACCACGACCAAGCCCACACTTTCATACCGCCCGCGGCAGATTTGCATCCAATACTCAAAATCTCGCGAACCGCATTCTTCGTCCGTCTCGTAGAGTCCCACGACACGACTGTGAGGAACTCCTGCCCCTCGAAGTGACAAAAGCGCCACCATTGCCGCGTAGAAGTTGTAACCGTCGTCCGCCGCGCCGCGCCCATAAAGACGGTCACCTTCCAACGTCGGCTCAAAAGGCTTACGGTTTATGCTCCAGCCTTCCCCTTCGGGCTGCTTGTCGAAATGACCGTAGAAAAAAACGGCCTTTTCGTTATCTTTACCACTTGCCGGAATGTCAAAGAAAAGCGCCGGCGTACGGCCGGGTTCGGTCAAAACCTCAAAAACAGCTTCAGGAAACAAACGCCGTCCCCAAGCAGCCGCGTTGCGGCAGACCTGCAACAGAAAACCGTTGGCTTCCCAATCGACATCGAAATCCTTCGATTTGCACGGCATGTGAACGTAGTTTTTGAGTTCGTTAAGAGCTCCGCCCTGCCAGGCCTCGTCTACAACAGCTTTGATTGTTTGCTTGGTTGCGGCTTTCATCATTTGTGTTCGATCCTTATCGATGTGTTTTGTCTTTAGGCTCGTCGCCGTCGGCACGCGGTTTCGACTCTACCACGATTTTTCCCGGTGAAATTTGTTAGATTTCGCCTCGTTGATTACCGTACTTCGACGAACAAAATTTTTTTCGACAACACTATGGCTCAACTTGCAATCATCGTTGCTCACGCGCAAAACGGTACGATCGGACTTGCTGGCAATATGCCCTGGCGCCTTCCTGAAGATCTCAAGCATTTCAAGGAAGTCACCATGGGGCACCCCGTCATCATGGGACGTGTCACGCACGAATCAATCGGCCGTCCCCTGCCCGGACGCAAAAACATCGTCATCAGCCGCAATCCCGACTACCGCCCCGAAGGATGCCTCACGGCGACATCTCTTGAAGAGGCTGCCGCCATGGTCCTGGACAGTGAACTGGCATTTGTAATCGGCGGTGCGCAAATCTACGCTCAAGCGCTGCAGTCGGTTGACACCTGCTGGATTACGGAAATTCAAGCTGAGTACCCGGGTGACGCCTTCTTCGGTCCTTTGAGCCTTGAAGAATGGAATCGCGAAGTTCTCTCGGAATTGCCCGCCAACGACAAGCGCCCGGCGCTCACTTTCTGCATCTACCGCCGCAAGCACTAAACTTCGGGAATAGATCCGGCCGGTTGTTTTGTCATGTCGCCGCTTTTCACGCTGTTTCTGGTCACAAGCTTTGCCAACATTGCCACGCCCGGCATCGGTGCCGTTATGGCCGTTAATCTTGGGCTCTCCCTGGGATGGCAAAAGGCCATACCAGGATGTTTGGGAATTGCTATCGGCATTGCTTTTCTTTTCGTGATCGCTCTTTCCGGCACCGGTGCCGTGCTCGCAACGCATCCGGCAGCTTTTTCGGTAATTCAGCTCATCGGCGCAGCCTTTCTGGTATATCTCGGCGTGAGGTCGATTCTTAAGAAACCTTCGCATGCCTCCCTCATTGGCCGCAGCGACGAACAAACCGAAAGCGGCTTTTCGCAGTTCATAAAATGTGCGGCGATCTCTGCGGCCAACCCGCAACCCATCATTTTCGGTCTTACTGTGCTGCCGTCCTTCATTGATCCGACGCTTTCCTACGTTGTGCAATCAGCGGTAATGATTGCCATCTACGCCCTGATCGTTTTCGTGATGATGATGGCCTATGCGATTTTGGCAGCCCACGCCCGCGTCTTTTTGAGCGGACCGCGGGGGCCTCGCGTGATTAATTGCATTTCAGGCGTCGTCTTCCTGCTGCTGGCAGCGTTTTTGCTTTACCGCGCACTTGTGCTCTGAATGCTAGGAAAGAAGCAAAGTCGTCTTTTTCGGTGTTTCTCGCCAAAAAAACTTTTCGCTACAATACTCGATTCAATTTGTTGGTCTTTTGCGCCAGTCCGCGCACTCGAAGATTGAGCCACCGGCTCACGCGCGTTGCGGATGAATTGAACCGAATTTCTAAACCCATACGAGATACGAAAGAAAATGACTCACGTTGTTTGCGAAGCCTGCATCAACTGCAAGCGCACCGACTGTGTGGACGTCTGTCCGGTTGACTGCTTCCACGAAGGCCCCAACTTCCTGGCCATCGATCCCGACGAATGCATTGACTGTGCCGTGTGCGTACCTGAATGCCCCGAAGGCGCCATTTTTGCTGAAGAAGACGTTCCTGCTGACCAGCTCGATTTCATTCAGATAAACGCCGAACTCTCACACCAGTGGCCGTCAATCACCCGCAAGAAGCCCTATCCGGACGATGCTGACGAATGGGTCAACGTTCCCAATAAACGCCAGTACCTGAAGCGTTAATCTTTTCTCAGTCACAAAGACTTTTTTCCCAGCTGAGGAGTTGCACTATGGCGATTTGCCAAACCAAAGTTGTGCACGCGCAAGCCGTTGCCGACAACGTCACGCATCTGAAATTGGCCGTGCCTGAAGGTTGTCAATGGGTCACCGGTCAGTTTGCTCGCATCGCGATGCCCTCGACGAACGAACCGCAGTGGCGCTGCTACTCGATTGCCAGCAAAGCAGGTGCAGACACGCTGGACTTCTTCATTGCCCGCGTCAAGGGCGGTGCGGTCAGTCCGCGCCTGTGCAACCTCAAGGTCGGTGAAACAATTCTTCTTGATACCGAAATGAACGGTATGCTGATTGAGTCGCGACTGCAGCCGGGCGGCCGCGATCTGTGGTTGCTTTCTACGGGGACAGGCGTGGCACCTTTCGTGGCTATCGTTTCCGACGACTCGATCATGGACAAATACGAGCGCGTCTTCCTGGTTCACGGCGTGCGCAATTGGAACGAAACGCAATATCTGCAACATGTGCTGAAACTGCAACCCAAATTGCGCGTCATGGCATCCGTCACGCGTGACGAAGGCGCCGTGATTGATGTCCGCATTCCCGACGCTCTTGAAAGTGGTTTGCTCGAAGCCACGGCGGAAGCCAAGCTCACGCCGCAAGCAAGCCGTGTGATGCTGTGCGGCAACCCCGCCATGGTCAAGGTTGTTCGAGCCAGTATGCGTGCCCGCGGCATCGTCAGTCCGAGAAACGGCGAACCCGGACAGCTTCTCGCCGAAAACTTCTGGCTCTGATTCTTGCCTGCTGCCGATTTCCAAACACGCGAATATCGGCAGCTTCTTCTTCCGATGTTTGCGATGTCTGAACCAAACACCACAGAGCGCCTCGCTGAGGCGCTTTGCCGTCTTTTGCCCCAAACCCAATGCCGCCAATGCGGCTTTGACGGATGCGCGCAGTACGCCCGCGCCATTGCCGAGGACCGAGCTGAAATCAACCGCTGTGCACCAGGCGGAAAAAAAGGCGTCGAAAAGCTTGCCGCACTTACAGGACATCCAGCTCTCGAGATTGATTCGGAATATGGACGGGAACTGCCCTTTGCCGTGGCCCGCATTGATCCCAAACGTTGCATTGGATGCCGCCTCTGCCACAGCGCCTGCCCCGTTGGGGCCGTTTCAGGACTGCCCAAGCATCTTTTTGCCGTCATCGAATCCTCTTGCACGGGCTGCGGTCTGTGCGTGTGCGCGTGCCCTGTCAACGCGGTTGAAATGATCGAAAACGGACATGTTTGGACAGCTGAAGACGCTGCTCGCGCAAAAGCCGACTATGAGCGCACCAACGCTCGCCGAAAGGCAAGTGCCGAGCAACGCCGCGCGCAACTGGAAAAAGCAACCGACAACAAGAGCGCCGTGCTCATGCAAGCACTTTTGAAGGCCAAATCTCTCAAGAAATCGTGAGGTCCAGCTGTGAACGCACAAACTCGTCGTCAAATCATGGAGCGGCTCAAGGCCGAACGCCCCGAGCCTGAGAGTGAACTCAATCACAAAAACGCCTTCGAGCTTCTGATCGCCGTGATGCTCTCGGCGCAAGCCACCGATAAAAGCGTCAATCTGGCTACACCCGCTCTTTTTGCCGCGATGCCCGACGCAGCGACGATGGCGCAAAAAACTCCCGAAGAAATCGAGCCTTTCATCAAGACCATCGGCCTATACCGCAATAAAGCAAAGCACGCCGTGGGTATTGCAAAAGCTTTGCTCGAGCGCTTCGACGGTGAAGTGCCCCAAACATTGAAGGAACTCACGTCACTACCCGGCGTTGGTGAAAAAACGGCCAAAGTGGTTTTGAACGTCGCCTTTAACAAACCTTTCATTCCGGTTGATACACATATATTTCGCGTATGTCAACGCACCGGTCTCGTTCAAGCCAAAACAGCCAACGAATGCAGTGATAAACTCGAGAAACTATTGCCCGAAGAGTTCCGACTGGGAGCGCATCACTGGATTTTGCTGCATGGCCGATACTGCTGTACGGCCCGCAAGCCTCAATGCTCGAAGTGTCCGATCTCGGATCTGTGTCGCTGGCCTGAAAAGGAACTCTCCTAGAGGATCTCGACGCAACGGACAATCTTGCAGGCAGTGACGCGCCATGGAAAACATAACGCTTGAACTCTTGCTCTATTTAGCTGCAGGTGCCGCTTTGGGCGGCTACGTCAACGGTTTGGCGGGTTTTGGAACCGGACTGATGAGTCTCGGTATCTGGCTGCAGGTGATGAGTGTGGAAGAAGCCGTCCCGGTTGTGGCAGCTATGAGCGTTGTAAGCGGCGTGCAAAGTCTCTGGCTCACACGACAAGGCGTCAAGACGGGGCTGCATCGTCTGCCCCGCTTTCTGGTTCCCGCATTGATCGGTTTGCCGGTGGGAGCGTGGCTTCTCAATTGGATCGACGCCGCGCATTTGAAACTCGCCGTCGCCTTTTTCATGCTCTTTTATACGGCGTTTTTCCTGCTACGCGGACAGCTTGCCAAAGCGTTTACCAAAGAGCGTCCATTTTGCGACGGACTGGCCGGATTCACAGGTGGCGTCATGGGCGGCGCGGCTTCTCTATCGGGCGTTGTTCCCACAATGTGGTGTGCTTTGCAACCTTGGGACAAGTTTCAGACGAGTGCCGTTTTGCGTCCTTACAACGTCGTTATTTTGACGTTGGCCTTCATTTGGTATCTCGCTGCGGGTCATGTCTCGCTTATGACCTGGATCTTTACCGCAATCGCCTTTCCCGTCACGCTCATTTTTTCTCGCCTGGGAGTTGCTACTTTTCGTCGACTCACCGACACAATGTTTCGCAACGTGCTGGTTGCGCTGATGGTTGTGAGCGCCTTTTCGATTCTGGCGCGAGAATTTCTTGTCTAACTGCTTTCCGTTATGCAGAATCCCTACCTCTCCTACGCCTCCGCACGCCTGGCCTGCATGTTCTACTTCATGGCGCCGGGCCTGGCCTACGGTCTTGTCACCTCGCGCATGCCTGCTCTTAAGAACATGACGGGGGCAACGGAAGGTGAACTCGGCATCATTCTGCTTTGCTTCGGATTATCGGCATTGATCGGTCTGGCATTTGCGCCGCGTTTGATCGCAAAAATCTCCGCCAAAACGACGCTTCTTGCTTCGAGTCTCGCCTGCATGGTGTTCGTCGTTTTGGTGTCCTTTTCATCTTCAGTGTGGTTCTTCGGCATCGCGATGGCGCTGCTGGGCATCTGCATGGGCTTGTGCGACGTCACCATGAACGTGCAAGGCGTCGAAGTCGAACGCGCCTACAAAAAGAGTTCCATGAACATCCTGCACGCAGGCTACAACATCGGTGCCGCCGCTGCTGCATGTGCTGGCTCGATCTTTGCCGCCACAAATTTTGACGTCTGGGTGAATTTTGTCTTGCCCGTTGCCATCATGGCCGGCATGCTCTGGTGGGCTGAGCCGCGATTGGTCACGGAGAACCTCGAAAAACCAGAAAGATCCGAATCATCGCCTTTGGTATCGGTCGAACCTAAAAAGCGCCTGCCGTTTCTGGTTTGGGTCTGCGGGTTGCTGTGTGTATGCTGTTATGTTTCCGAAGGCAGCGTCGGCGAATGGGGAAGTCTCTATCTTCATCAGGAAAAAGCCGCTCCCGAGTCAATCGCCGCTTTGGTTTTCGCCGGCTTTTCCATCTGTTCGCTCTTGTGCCGCCTGGTTGCCGATCGTCTGCGCAACAATTTCGGTGACTTTTTGGTCAGCACGGCGGGCGCAACGCTTGCGCTTGCCGGCATGCTGACGGTACTCTCTTCCTCAAGCTGGTCCATCTGCCTGATCGGCTACGCAATGATGGGACTGGGCCAAGCCCCGATCGTGCCGATTGCCTTTAGCCGCGCCGGTGCCATCAAAGGTGTTTCCACCGCCCGCGCCACATCGCTCGTTTCGCTTCTCGCTTATGCCGGACTTTTGTTTGCACCCCCCGCCTTCGGCCTTTCTGCCGAACACTTCGGGCTGCACACCGCCCTTTGCGCCGTACCGGTTCTTCTGACGATCACGGTTTTGCTAGCTTTCCTGCTCGGGCGTCTTATCAAACACTCTCGCGAAGACACCCAAGCGGTAGGATCCTGACCAGCTCCAAACGTCCGTCAATTATTGTCGCAACAACTGGGCATGCGCTAGACTTTGGAGCATCAAAACTCCGGAGGCGTTTGTCATGGCCATTATTGAATCCGCAAGCCGGGATGCTCTTTTCGTCATCACCATCCTTAGGCTCATTCCCCGCAACAAATGGATCTCCACCACGGAAATCAAACAGGCGCTTGAAGAATTAGGCTACAGCGTCGAACCTCGTCGTCTGCAACGTATTTTGCGCGACATCCACAAATGCGACGATTTGTATGTGGAATGCAACACCTCCGGGAAACCCTACGGCTATCGCCGCCGTATGCCCGACTCGGATTTGGCAGCGGACAAACTGCGGGCTCCCGAGAGTCTCCTGCTTCGTCTGGCCGAAGAACACCTCAAATATCAACTGCCCACCTCTATCATGAAGACTCTGGCGCCCCTGTTTGACTCCGCCAGACGATCACTCAAGGAAGAAGGCACCTCCGCCCGACAAAGCGCCTGGATGCAAAAGGTCGCATTCGTACCCGACTCGATCTCGCTGATGCCGCCCAGGATTCTCACACGTATCTTTGAAGGTGTTAGCGAAGGTCTTTATCGCGACTCTAAGCTTGACATTGAGTATCAAAACGTCAACGGCGAATGTAAGAAACGCACCGTTTCCCCGCTGGGGCTTGTTCAGCAGGAGCACCGTCTCTACCTGATCTGCAAGTTCGATGGTTATGACGACATCCGTCATCTGGCCCTGCACCGCATCAAAACGGTTGAAGTGCTCGACTTCCCGGCCGATCGGCCGAAGAACTTCAGGCTGCAGGAATACATCTCTCAGCGGCACGTCAACTACAGCAACGGGCGCAAGGTTCGTTTCACCGTGGAATTCACAAACCCCGCCACCAAGACGATTCTTGAAGAAACTCCCTTTAATCGAACCCAAACCCTTGAGGAATTGCCAGATGGCGCCTGGCGTCTGACAGCGATTATGGACGACACCGTTCTACTCGACGGCTGGGCTGCCGCATGGAAAGAAATTGCTGGCATTCGCTTCGTCGAGAAAGTGCTTATCGAGTCAATCTCTTAGCAGAAGAGGATTTTTTCGAGCCGACGGCCCCCTTTGACCTTGAGTTCTTCCTCTAGGCGAGCGACAAAGTCTTCGGCGAAGCGCAACGCCAAAATCGGCTTTGTCGTTCTACGGCAGCCCAATTCCCCGGCTTGAACCAGAAACAGCAGCCGAATTCATCGCTGTCACCGAAACTGCACGTATCGATGTCTTTCCTGACATCGGCACGATAAAGCAAACGCAGCATCCAGAGGTCGAATGTTTTTTTGAGATGTGCTGTACAGTTTGCTGCGTGACGTCCTGTGTGCCATATCCGATTGGCCTCTTCTTCTTTTTATTTCTATTGCGAGCATCGTACAGTCGTGTGCGTCAACGACCGTCGCTGTCGAAAAAGATCGCAAAAAGAGGTCGAAAAGGTTATGAGCCTATTTTTCGCACGCAGCGACAAGCTCGCAGTAGAAAGCGTAGCGTTCGGGTTGGATACGCCCTTCTGCAAGCGCAGCTTTCACGGAGCAGCCGGGCTCAGAAGTGTGCGTACAGTTGTAGAAGCGGCAACCGTCCACACAATCGGCAATATCCGGCATGGCGCGCAAAACATCAATCTTGGTGAGATGCGCAAGTCCAAATTCCTGAAACCCCGGACTATCGATGAGCGCGCTTTCTTTACCTTCGAACACGGCACTGTAGAGCGTCGTGTTGGTGGTGGTTTGCTTGCCCAAATCGAGCGCTTCGGAAAATTCCTGCGTGCGGGCCTGCGCCTCGGGGCAAAGCACGTTAAGAATAGTGCTCTTGCCCATACCGGACTGTCCCATCAAAAGAACACGCTCGCCGGCAAATTTCTTTGACAATAGCTTACGAGCGTTTTCCGGGTCACTCAGTGCCGAAACACTGAGCGTATGCACACCTAAAACCTGAAGTGAGGACAGAAAATCTTCCGCCTCCTTCGCCTTGTCGGCCAGATCGGCTTTGTTGCGAATCACCAGCACCGGAATATCAGCCGCCTGCGCCGCCACAATCGCCTTCCAGACAAACTTCGGATTGAAAGTCGGACGGGAGGCAAAGACGCAAGCAACTAAAGTCAGGTTGCTTGCAAGCTCCTTGATGCGCCACTCATCACTTCGGTAAAGCAAATTGACACGCGGCTCGATGCTTTCTATAGCCACAACACCACCAGATGGTTGCGAGCAGGTCACAATGTCGCCTACCACCACGTCTGACTTTTTGCCGCGACGATGAGCTTCATAAATATTGCCATCTTCTGTCGTGACGTAATGGTGACGACCGTGCGTACGCGTGACGCATCCGGTGAGTCGCAAACCATCGGCAACCGTTTGCTGTGTGACCTTTCGCTGACGAGCCATAACTTATGCCTGCTGCATAGAAAAATCGCGATGACGCAAAGCACTGGCCTCGCGCAAAATCTCGCTTTTGCGGCGTAACCGAGCATCAAGCTTTTCATCACGTAGCTTGCGGCGGCGTTCGAGCGCCATGTTAAAGCGCGTGGCCTGTGTACGACGTTCATCGTTAACGGCCGAAGCCTGATTGAAACGATCACGCTGTTCGACTAGCAAAGCGGCACGGATACGATGGGTCACGTGCGGACGACGATGATTAGCAAGCGAATAGAGAATATTGGGCACAAGCGAATTGCGGTAGTCGCGGTGCAACTTGGCAATTGCGCGCACCAACGGCTTGGAGCCCACCAGGGCTACGGCGTAGGCATCTTCGTCGTAGTCGAGCAAACGGGTAAAAGCGTGTACCAGAAAGACAGCCGGATAAAGCACCACAGGAACTACTGCAATGCAAATTGCAAAAAGAAGTCCCGGATTGATGGCACCGTTGGGAATCGCCAGCGATGGTTCGATATTCAACGAAGCGTAAAACCAGGTCTTTTCTGAAAGAAATGCGAGTCCCCACCAAAACAATGTCGACAGACCGATGAAAAAAAACAATCGCGCAGCGTTATGGCACCGATTGATGCGACCGATAGCACAGGCAGCAACCGCACAAATTTCTTCATCTGTCAAACGAGCCAGCACATGATTGAAGATCACCAGACGGAACTTACCGCGGCGTTTGACGAAAATCGCGTTGCCATGGCGCCAGCTCTTGGGACGAGCCATGGTATAGATCTCAGCACTGTCAAGTTCCAACCGCCGCAGAAGCTTCGTAAGTCGCTCCTTAAGCGAGCCTTCTCTCAGGGGTTTGGCTTGAGCCGAGAACCCGATGATTTTGGGGGCCAGCGCAATGCGCCAGATATACCAAGCCGCCGTCAGCATCAGCGCAAACGACCACCAGTGATACGAGGCGCTTTCACAAATAACCAGCACAGCTACAAGAACCGGCGCAAGCGAACACCACCCCAGAATCAGTTCCTTGAGCGCTTTGACAAGCCATTGTTTTGCCGGCGTCTTCTCAAAACCGTATCGCTCATTGATGCGGAACTCCTTCCACCAACACAACGGAAAATCAATAAGCGCCAACACGAAGCTGATTAAAAGCGCCAGCGTGATGTGTGCGGCCAGCCCCTGCCCGCACAAAGCCGTGATACCGGCAAGCAACACAGTAAAACCGCCGCCGAAAGTCAAAAGCAATGCTATGCCCGCGCCAATCAAAGCGGCAACAAGATCACTTTGAATAACTTCGCCCGTGTAATCAATCGCCTTACGATGTTCAGCTAAAGAGACGCGAGGCCGGAAGGCGGCCGGCACGACATTGGCCCCCGCCTCGGCACTTTTGACCTCGGAAATGGTGAGCGCCGTATGAACGCAAACGTAAAAAGCGATCAAAAGGACAAACAGAATACTGAGAACAGACGCAATGTCGGTCATGAAAAAAAAGCGATTACAAGGCGAAGCGGATACAATAACTTATTAATCTTAATGGCGTCGCGCAGGAAATGCGCTTTTTTTACACTTACTGAGCACAAATGTCGGAAACGATCGAAAAAGACCCGCACTACAGCGAAAGCAATCTGATTTGGCTGGACATGGAGATGACGGGCCTGCAGCCCGAAGTCAACCGTATCATCGAAATCGCATCCGTCATCACGGACGCCCAACTCAACGTTCTCGCCGAAGGCCCGGTCATTGCCATTCATCAGTCCGAAGCCGTCATGAAGTCGATGGACAGCTGGAACACCGCCACGCACGGTCGGAGCGGCCTCACAAAGCGCGTGTTGGAAAGCACAATATCCGAAGAGGAAGCCACGGACATTTGCCTGGCGCATTGGTCTCGCTTCGTGCCCGCCGGCAAGTCGCCAATGTGTGGTAATACCATCGGTCAAGATCGCCGTTTCATGGCTCGCTGGATGCCACGTCTGGAAGACTTTTTCCACTATCGCAGCATTGACGTGAGTTCCATTAAAGAACTCGTACGTCGTTGGAATCCGGCTATTATGAGTCAGTACCAGAAGTCCTCCAAACATGAAGCTTTGAGCGACATCTACGACTCGATTGCCGAAATGAAGTTTTATCGCGAAAACGTCTTCAAAATCTGATCGCAAATCGCAAAAAAACTTCCCAAAACTCGACGAGTTTCTAGTAAAATGGCGCACTCGTTTTCGGTTTATCCGCAGACGACCGGGCCCATAGCTCAGTCGGTTAGAGCAGGGGACTCATAATCCCTTGGTCGAAGGTTCAAGTCCTTCTGGGCCTACCAATTCGCCGTTTCGGCTGGCAGAAGCCTCACAGGTCTTACGTGACCCGTGAGGTTTTTTGCTTTTTGATGGAAATCAGTGAGCAAGCGGTTTGATTTCGGCAAGATTGAACAGGAGTCGAACCGCCGTCTGCGGGGCATAAAGGCGGCTGCTTGAACGGTTCATCACGTCAACAGTGAGTTCGGTGCCAAGTGCTGCGATGCGGTAGCGAATAACGTTGCCGAGAAGCTGGTGTGAGACCACCGTTCCCTGCACCGGGCTTGAGCATGTGCCCGGATAGATGCCGCCTTCCTCCTGCACATAAATTGATTCCGGTCGCACGGCGTAAAGTCCTTTGTCTTGCACATCAAAGATCGCTGACGCCTGCTCTTTGCTCAGAAGGTTGTAGGAACCGATAAAACGCGCGGCAAATTCGGATGCAGGAGACAAATATACCTCTTCGGGGGTACCTGTCTGCACAAACTGTCCCTTGTTCATCAGAAAAATGCGATCGCTCATCGTCATCGCTTCTTCCTGATCGTGCGTCACGAAAATCGTCGTAAGCTGCATTTCACGTTGAATCGATCGGATTTCATCGCGCAGATTACGGCGGATTCTCGCGTCAAGCGCCGAAAGCGGTTCGTCTAACAACAGAATGCGGGGCTTGACAACCAAAGCGCGCGCAAGCGCGACACGCTGACGCTGTCCGCCTGAGAGCTGGTTGGGATACTTTTTCTCGTTGTTGGTAAGTTCGACCGTGCGAATAGCCTGCGCCACGCGATGCAATATTTCGCTCTTGGCGAGCCCCTGCATTTTGAGGCCGAAGGCGATGTTTTCAGCCGCCGTCATATTGGGGAACAGAGCGTAACTTTGAAACACCATGCCGATACCGCGTTTCTGCGGCTTGACATGCGTGATGTCTTCACCATTGACAAAGATACTGCCTTCGTCCGGCGTCTCGAGACCGGCTAAACAGCGCAGCAGCGTTGATTTACCGCATCCCGAAGGGCCCAAGAGCGTAATGAACTCTCCCTCTTCGATCGCAAAGGAAAGATCCTCGAAAACCTTGGACGCACCGAAATGCTTGCTAAGGCCTTTCACATCAACATAGTGGTTTGCTTGTTCCATGACTTGCTTTCTTTGTTCGGTATCGGTTAGCTCGAGGTAGTGTTTCAGGAAGCTTCCTTGCTGCGCTCCCGCTTGGGACGAGACAGATACATGGCAATCCACGTGAGAATCAGCGTGAGGAAGAAATATGTCGCCACAATGGCCGCATTTAAATGTCCGCTTGTCATGCGCTTGGTGTAAAGATAAATCTGAAGCGTTTCAAAGCGTGTACCCACGAGAATATTGGCAAAAACAAATTCGCCCATCAAAAACGAAAAGCTCAGGAAAAGCGAGGCCAGCAACGCTCGATTGAGATTCGGCAAAATGCAGCGCATGAAGGCAGAAAAAGTGCTGGCTCCAAGCAGATGCGCGGCGTCAATCAAGTCTTTAAGATTGATGCCTTCAAGTCCGTTGGCTAGCGATCGGTACATGAATGGTACCGCGATGGTGAAATACGTGCCCACCAGAATCCAGGGCGTTCCCACAATCTCGAAAGGTTCACCGGCATAGATCTGCAGCAAACCCACGGAACTCACCACGGGCGGCACCGCAAAGGGCAAAATGATGAGAATTTCCATCAAGTCCTTGAGCTTGGGGAAGTAATAGAAGACGGCAAATACGGCAGGCAGCACAAGGAGCGTCGAAAAAGCAAGCGTTGCCAGACAAATGAAGAAGCTTCGGCCCATGGCCGCCATAAAGCGCGGGTCAGACAACAATTGCTCAAACCATCGCGTCGTGAGACCGTCAGGAAGAATGGTCGCGCCCCAGCTCGAAGAAAAGGCGTAAATCACAGTCGCTGCAATCGGAAGTAACAAAATGAGCGCCGTCACGCCGATCACGGTCTTGTGGTAGAGCTGCCAACCGCGGCTTTTATCCTGCAGATTAAAACGCGGCATGGTAAGACCTCCGGATCAAGAAACGGTAGAGCGCCGTGACAAAACCTAAAATCAAAATCAGCAGCACCGACAGAGCCGCCGCCAGATTGGGCTGGAAGAAGATGTCGCCCACAACAAGCTGACCGATGCGGATTGTGATGAGGTTGTAGTTGCCGACAGTAAGAGCATAAGCGCTTGCATAAGCACCCATGGCATTAGCAAAAAGAATCGTAAAGGTACCGGCAAGCGCAGGCAACATCACCGGAATGGCCACGCGGCACCAGTATTGGAGGCGACTCGCGCCCATGGTAAACGCCGCCTCCTCCCACTCCGGCTTCAAAGCACCGAAGGCCGGGAAAAGAAGCAAGGTACCCAACGGGATCTGAAAGTACGTATAGATGAGAAAGAGCCCTTCAATCCCGTAAACATTGAAGTTGTCGATGATGCCCCACTTCTTGAGCAGCAAAGTGATGGCACCGTTGAAACCCAGAATAATGATAAATGCAAAGGCAAGCGGAACACCCGAGAAATTACTCGTCATGTTGGTAAAACTCACCATCGCGTTACGCAAAGTCCCGGGAACCTTTTGGAGACTGGCTGCAGCAAAAGAAGCAATCAGTAGTCCCACAAAGGCACTGCCGAAACTCAACCACAGCGAATTGGTAAAGGCCTGCGCATAAAAGGCATCGCCAATAAGTTCGGTGTAGTTTGTAAGTCCCCACTCGACATCTTCCTCAACCCAGAACGAATTGATGAGCACCCATATCATGGGAACGATCTGGAAAGCAAAAAAGACGACGGCAAAAGGCACAAGCAAAAGCGAGCGTCCGATGTTCGACCATCGATCTGACAGAGTTTTCATACTTTGACTAAAAATTTCTACCGGACGGCAAGAACTCACCCGGCACAACGCGCCTCGGAAGGAATTGCCAGTTCGTCTCGGATTTTACAGCACAGGCCGTATAGCCCCAGAATTCAGCCAAGGAGAACGACAATCAAACGCACTGAGTCATCACACCCAGAGAAAAAGCGGCTCCGGCAACAAACCGGGAACCGCTTTCGCTAAAGCCGATGAAGCAATCCGGGATGGATTACTTCATGTGGATCGAAACTTTGCTCTGCCAATTGCGCGAAAGACGTGCGGTGGTCTTCGTCCAAACGGCAAAGTCATTCACCGGTCGGGCATTGGCGTACTGTTCGCTCGGCAACATCTTAGCAGCCACGTCTTCGGGCAACTTGATGTGATCAATGCGGATCGGACGGGCGTAGCCTCCTGCCAGATTAATCTGACCTTCATCGGAGAGGATGAATTCGCGCGTGAACTTCGCGGCATTCGGATGCTTGCTGTACTTGTTGAGAATCGTCGTATAGCCGCTCATTACGCTGCCTTCCGAAGGAATCACGACTTCAAAGCGGTTGCGGTCAATCTGATCGCGGTAGTTGAGCGCATTGAAATCCCACAGCATACCGACTTCAACTTCCCCTTTTTCGAGATTGGCCACCACCGGGTCAACCATCGAGAGACGTCCCTGCTTGGCGATCTTGGCAAAGAAGTCGTAAGCGGGATTAAGGTTCTTTTCATCGCCGCCGAAAGCAATCGCCGCGGCCAGCACGGCATAGTTAGCTTGAGCAGCCGAACCCACAGCACCCACAGAAACACGGTAGGTACCCTTCAGAAGATCGCTCCACGTGCGTGGAATGTCTTTCACAAGCTCCTTGTTGATAATAAAGGCCACCGTGCCGGTGTAGGCAAGGCACCAATGACCGTCCGGGTCTTTTGCCCAGCCTGGAATCTGATCCCAGGTCGAAGGCTTGTACGGCATCGTGATGCCGCGCTTCTTGGCGATTTCACCGAATTCAAAACCCACGTCACCGATGTCAGAAGTCGCGTTTTCGCCCTCGGCCATAAACTTCGAAATCTGTTCGGCCGAAGCCATGTCCGTGTCCTGCGTCTTGATCTTGTACTTCGTCTGCAGATCACTCCAGGTTTTCACCCAGTTTGCCCAGGTGTTGGGCATGCCCACCGAATAGACGGCGCCTTCCTTCTGCGCGGCCTGCAGAAGGGCTTCCACTTCAGGAGTGGCGGCCTGTACGGCCGTCACGGTCAAAGCGGAGGCGGCAACAAGCGTTGCAGCAAGCGTGTTCTTCATGGCAATTAGCTCCTTATGATGCTTGGAAGTTTCATTCGTTGTTTATTTCGCGTGCAAACCGGCGCAGTCGCCCAATCAGATACCCCGCCGTATGGGCTGTAGCCTGAATAGCTTCAATGGCTGCGTCGATATTGACGATCGGCAAGCGCCCCGCAATGTATTGGCGTATTTCATCACGCAGCACATCCTCAGCCGGACGTTTCTGCATCTGCGCCATCGTTTCGAGAGCAATGCGCGCCTGAGGCGGCAGAGCTCGCATGGCAATTTCCAGTTCTTCGGAAGAAAGATTTTGGGGATCCACGGTTATCTCGATCTTCTTTTTTTTGCTTGCTGTCGACTCAGCAGGACAACTAAAGGGCAGTATAGCAACTGAGCGTTTGACCTTTCTCAAAAAAACACCATGTAATCCATTAGTTCTTTGCACATTGGCACTTTCGCGTTTCGCTACACTCCATTGTCGGTCAAATTCTAGAATTTACGAACAAGAGTAGTTGAATCTCAATATGTTTCGCCAGAACGGTACGCACTTACGAGTCGAATTTCACCTTGACAGAACCAGCCCTATTTCCCTTGATCGTCAGATTGCACAGACGGTGCGGGAAGCCGTTCAAAAAGGATTGCTTCAGCCAGGCGACCGCATCGTACCAATTCGTCTGCTGGCAAAACATCTGGGCGTTGCACGCGCCACGGTTGACTCCGCTTTCGCCATTCTGATTGCTGAAGGATATTTAGAGACGTCGCGTGGCCGCGGCAGTTTCATTTCCACAAAACTGCCCCTGCAAACCAATTTCGACGTCGTCTCCTGCAACTTGCCAAACGTTACGCAGGTAAAAACCAAGAGTTTGGGGCGCCATGCCGCCTTCTGTGCGCAAGCGCTCGACGATCTCGCAGTGCAAACTTCTACTCCGCTGGCCATAGCAAGTACTTCACGCGAAGCGAGTCCCGGTCGAGAATTCACCGACATTCTCATCAAACACGTTCAGCAAAACACGCTCAAGCTCGTCTACTCCGATCCTCAAGGCAACGAAGAATTGCGGGAAGCGATCTGCGGCATTGCGCAGCGATTGCGCGGCGTACGAGCACGCCCCGAACAAGTGATCGTCACATCGGGAAGCCAGCTCGGCCTTTTGATGTGCCTCAAAATCCTCTTTTCGCCCGGCGACAAAGTGTGGATTGAGGATCCGCAATATCCTCTGCTGAGAGCGGCAACCAAGACCCAGGATATTGTTCCTGTTTATGTACCGGTCGACAACGAAGGCTTCAATCTGCAAACGGCGCTTGCTCTGGAGCCGAACGCGAAAGGAGTTTTTCTCACTCCTTCACATCAGTGTCCTCTCGGCATGCTGATGAGCATCCAGCGCCGTCGCAACATTCTTCAATGGGCGAGTGAATCGGGCGGATGGATCGTTGAGGATGACTACGACAGCGAACTTCGCTACGGAGGCAACCTCGCCTATCCAAGTCTGCAAGGGATGGATTCCGGCAACAACGTAATTTATGTCGGGACGTTTTCAAAGTCGCTTTTTCCCGGGTTGCGACTGGGCTACATGGTCGTCCCGGAAGAGTTGGTCAAACCTTTTTCAGGTATGCGCTTTCTGATTGATCGCCAAAGCAATGAAATATTGCAGATGGCTGTGGCCGAATTCATCAAGACCGGACTATATGAAACGCATCTCCTCAAAATGCGCCGCATTTTTGAGGCTCGGCGTGACTACCTGATTCAAGCGGTACAAGAAAACTTCGGCGACTGGGGCAAATTCATCGCCACCGGGCAGGGTATGCACCTGACTTTCGTCTTCAACAATTCGGATATTAACGATGAAGCTGTTGCCGACCTGTGCCGTCAGCAGGGCGTTGAACTTCGCTCTATTTCATCCTTTTCAATCGGTACACCGCTCTACAAGGGCCTAATCATGGGTTTCGGTCACTTCCCGCCCGCTCAGCTTCTTGCAGCCGTTTCCCGCATCGGCTTTGTTCTCAGGGACAAATTCGCCGCTTTCGGTCCGAACTGAAAATCAGCTTCAGGCACAAAAAAGCCTCCCGCATCGCCTCGAAAAGAGAAGACTCGGAAGGCTCTTCTTTATTGTCCTGCTCCTTGCTCGGAGCAGGACAGCAGATCGAACAGTCGATTACTTGCCGGCGATCGTAGCGAGCTTGCGCCAGGTATCGACAACGGTGTCAGGATTGAGCGAAATCGACTCAATACCTTCTTCCATCAACCAGGCAGCAAAATCGGCATGATCAGAGGGACCCTGACCACAAATGCCGACATACTTGCCGCGTTCACGGCATGTGCGGATGGCGATCTTGAGAAGTTCCTTCACGGCCGGATCGCGTTCGTCGAAGCTGCTTGCCACAAGACCGGAGTCGCGGTCCAGACCCAGCGTGAGCTGCGTGAGATCGTTGGAACCGATCGAGAAGCCGTCGACATAGTCGAGGAACTGGTTGGCAAGGATGGCATTGGACGGAATTTCGCACATCATGTTCAGGCGCAGACCGTTTTCACCGCGCTTGAGACCATGCTTGGCAAGGATTTCCGTGACGGCCTTAATTTCGCCGATCGTGCGAACGAAGGGAACCATCAGTTCAACATTGGTAAGCCCCATTTCATCACGCACACGCTTCATGGCGAGGCATTCCATTTCGAAGCAATCCGAGAAGCTGTGAGCGATGTAACGAGAAGCACCGCGGAAGCCCAGCATCGGGTTTTCTTCATCCGGTTCGTAGCACGCGCCGCCAATGAGCTTCTTGTATTCGTTACTCTTAAAGTCGGACATACGAACGATCACTTTGCGCGGCCAGAAAGCACACGCGATGGTGGCCACGCCTTCGGCAAGCTTGCTGATGAAGAACTCGCGCGGGCTTTCGTAGCCCTGCGAAAGACGATCCACCGTGTCGCGCAGTTCGCTCGGGATGTTCGGATAGTCGAGCACCAACTTCGGATGCAGACCGATGTTGTTGTTGATGATGAATTCAAGACGAGCCAGACCGACGCCTTTGTTTGGAATCTGGCAGAACTCGAACGCCAGCTGCGGGTTGCCGATGTTCATCATCACTTTGACAGGAATTTCGGGCAAAGCGCCGCGCTTGACTTCTTCAACCGAGAAGTCGAGCAAACCGTCGTAGATGTTGCCTGTGTCGCCTTCAGCACAGGAAACGGTGACCTGCTGGTCTTCCACGAGAACTTCGGTAGCATCGCCACAGCCGACTACGGCCGGGATACCGAGCTCACGGGCAATAATAGCAGCGTGGCAAGTACGACCGCCGCGGTTAGTAACGATAGCCGAGGCACGCTTCATCACAGGTTCCCAGTTGGGATCCGTCATGTCGGTAACGAGCACATCGCCCTTCTGCACGCGATCCATTTCAGCAGCGCTGCTCACGATGCGCACGGGGCCCGCACCGATCTTCTGTCCAATAGCGCGGCCCTGGACGAGCACCTTGCCCTTGGCGTTCAAGGTGTAGCGCTGCTGCACATCGGCGTTGGCCTGACGGCTCTTAACCGTTTCCGGACGAGCCTGAAGAATGTAGATCTTGCCGTCAAGACCGTCCTTACCCCATTCGATATCCATCGGACGACCGTAATGCTTTTCGATAATGCAGGCGAACTTGGCAAGTTCCATCACGTCTTCGTCAGTAATGGCAAAGCGGCGGCGATCTTCGTCGGGCACATCAATTGTGCGGACCGTACGACCGCTCGTACCTTCCGTATCGAATTCCATCTTGATGAGTTTGCTACCGAGCGTCTTGCGGACAATCGCCTTCTTGCCCTGTTCGAGCATGGGCTTGTGCACATAAAACTCATCGGGGTTGACGGCACCCTGCACAACGGTTTCACCAAGGCCGTAGCTGGCCGTCACGAACACAACCTGATCAAAGCCGCTTTCGGTATCAAGCGTGAACATCACGCCAGCAGCACCCTTGTCAGAACGGCACATACGCTGCACGCCGGCGGACAAGGCCACTTCAACATGGGTAAAGCCCTTGTGAACTCGGTAGCTGATGGCACGATCGTTGTAGAGCGAAGCAAACACTTCACGCATATGCTGCAACACAGCGTCAATGCCAACCACATTCAAAACAGTTTCTTGCTGACCGGCAAAGGAAGCATCAGGCAAATCTTCGGCGGTAGCCGACGAACGCACTGCCACGGAGATTTCTTCCTGACCGTCCTTGAGCCATTCGTAGAATTCACGGATTTCCTTTTCAAGTTCGGCAGGGAACGGAGCTGCCTCAACCCAGCTACGAATTTCTGCACCGGCCTTGGCAAGTTCGTTCACATCATCAACGTCAAGACCTTCCAGACGCGCTGCAATGCGGTCTTCAAGGCCTCCTTCCTTCAGGAACAGACGAAACGCTTCAGCCGTCGTGGCAAAGCCGTCCGGCACACGAATACCAGCATCGGTCAGCTGACTGAGCAGTTCGCCCAGAGAAGCATTTTTGCCGCCCACACGATCAACGTCGGTCATGCGCAGCTGGCTGAAGGGAAATACATAACGGCCTTGAACCATTTGATCCTCTTTTTCACCCGGAATATTTACGCCCGGGCAGTTTGTTGGTAAAAAACATACGTATTTTAACGACTCCACCGTGCCCATACCAATAGAGCCGGTCCAGCCGTCTAGGCAGAATATAGTAGCAATTTGCAACGAAACTCGCTTCGGCAATACTACGCCTCTCTGAACAGTAGCGCTGTCCATACCTACTTTGTGTTCGAGAAAGCTCTGAAAGTACAAAACAAGCACAAGAAAAAAACTGGCTTCCGCCTTCAAGAACCATGTCTCAAACTTGTTCAAAATATTGAAGACGGCTTTCGAATTGCTGAGTTCAAACCGGAACATATCGATATCATGAACAGCTGAGTGACGTTTCCGAAGATCGGACAACAAGTTATTCCTTTCAGTCTTCTCTGAGAATCTTTTCTGGATCGGGCCTTGTTTTGTTACACTTTGTCTCTGCATGACGCGTTGACGGACAACGCGTTCACCGACCTATGTCATTGAGCACATCCCATGCAGGAAGAACAAAAGACCGAAACCCCCGCCAAAGCAAACTGGCGTCCTGTTTTTATCGTAAGCGACGGTACGGCTATTACAGCCGAAACGTTGGCTCATTCCGTCCTCACGCAGTTTCCCAACCTCAGTTACGATCGAGAGCGTATTCCTTTTATCGATACGGTTGAAAAGGCCAAGCAGACGGCTGAACGCATCAACGCCGTTCAACATCGCACCGGGGTGCGTCCGTTGGTGTTCTCCACTTTTGTTGATCCGGTCATTTCCCGAGCTTTCATCAGCAGCAATGAGGGTTTTCAAATTGAACTCTTCCGTTCCTTCGTCGGACCACTCGAACACGAGTTGTGCATGAAGAGTGAACACACGATTGGTGCCACACATAAGATTCGCGACGAAGAGCGCTACAACAAGCGAATTGCCGCCATTGACTACACCCTTTCACACGATGACGGTCAAACAAACCGCGGGTTGGATCAGGCCGAAGTCATTCTCGTGGGCGTCTCCCGCTCCGGAAAAACGCCGACGTCACTTTTCCTTGCCATGCAATTCGGCATCAAAGTCGCCAACTATCCTCTTATCCCGGAAGATTTCGACCGCGGCTGTCTGCCCGACATCCTTCTGCCGTTGCGCCACAAGCTATTTGGTCTTTCCATCAAACCGGAACGATTGTCGGAAATCCGAAACGAACGCCGCCCGGGCTCTCGCTACGCCAGCATTGAGAACTGCCGCGAAGAAATCCGCAACGCCGAAGCGCTGATGACTCGCAACGGTATTGAGTGGCTCAATTCGACCACCAAATCCATTGAAGAAATTGCCGCGACAATCGTCGCCAAGTTCCACTTGCAGGGTGTCTCGAAAAGCCTTTGACGCATCGCATTGGTTCTGCAAGTTCGAAAGTCGGCTTTGTTTCGCAAAGTCGGCTTTTTTGTTTTCGTCGGCCTTATTCATAAGCGGATCACTATGAACACTATTATCTTTATTGTCTTTTAACTTTTATTTGATGCGGATCAAATCGTTTCGAACCGTTAAGTCCCTCTTTTCCCTCCTGTGTTCTTTTGAATAATTTTTCTTTTAATTCAGTCAGTTACATATCGCAACTTGCCGGCAAAACTCTTTTCCTCATGCGAATTGACGATCCCGGCAAGCTTGTTTTTCGCGCACAAGAAGCTGTCATTAGCATTAGGATTGCAGTCAAAGTGCCCGATCCGCCCGCCGACGACCTCCTCGACCCGTCCAAGGTTTGATCGGCTTGCACACTGTCGTCCGAGCACGATGTGTGCGATTGAACGAAGACTAATTTGCATCAAGGAGATGAATTCCATGAAGAAACCTGTTCGCGTTGCCGTGACCGGTCCTGCTGGCAATATTGGCTATGCTCTGCTTTTCCGCATTGCCGCTGGTGACATGCTCGGCCCCGATCAGCCTGTCATTTTGCAGCTGCTCGAACGCAATACGCCGGAAAGCGCTGCTCGACTCAAGGGCGTGATGATGGAATTGGCTGATTGCGCCTTCCCGCTTCTGGCAGACATGACTTCCACGGCCGACCCGATGATCGCATTCAAGGATGCCGATGCCGCCATTCTTGTGGGTGCCCGTCCGCGCACCAAAGGCATGGAACGCTCCGAATTGCTCTCTGCCAACGGTGCCATCTTCACCGAACAGGGCAAAGCACTTGACGCTGTTGCCAGCCGCAACGTCAAGGTGCTCGTTGTGGGCAACCCCTGCAACACCAATGCCTACATCGCTATGAAATCGGCTCCGTCGCTCTCGCCCAAGTGCTTCTCGGCTATGCTCCGACTGGATCACAACCGTGCTCTCTCCCAGCTCTCCGGCATCACCGGCAAGCCCGTAACGACCATGCATAAGATGGCTGTTTGGGGCAACCACGCTCCCTCGATGTACCCGGACATCCGTTACTGCACGATTGACGGCAAAGCCGCCGCTGACTGCGTGGATCCGACCTGGTACCGTGATACTTTCATCCCAACCGTCGGCAAGCGCGGAGCAGCCATCATCGAAGCTCGCGGTGCCAGCTCTGCCGCTTCGGCCGCTTCTGCCGCCATTGATCACATGCGCGATTGGTTCCTCGGCAGTAACGGCGACTGGGTCACGATGGGCGTTCCATCCGACGGCAGCTACGGCATTCCGGAGGGAATCGTCTGCGGCATGCCCTGCATCTGTGACGGTCAGGGCAACTACGAAATCGTACAAGGACTTGATTTCGACGCTTTCAGTCAGGAAAAACTCGACAAGACCGTGGGCGAGCTTATCGCTGAAGCTCAGGCTGTTCAAGGCCTTCTCTAACACCTCGCGAAATGGCAGGTCTCTCCAAGAGCAGATCTGCCGTGCACAGCCGTTCAAACACCGCTTCGGTAGACTTCCAGGCGGTGTTTTGTTTTTTCCTGCAGAACTATGACCGAAAACTCGCCTCTACAACATGATGCGACACCGCGCTTATCCCTCATCCTCACTCGACTCGACAATCTGCCTGCGATTGAGGCCTCTGAGCTTGCCACACACCCGCGCGAAACACCGTTGGTCGTTCTTGACACAAACGTTCTTTTCGACATTTGGTACTGGAACGACAAGGATGCGCAGGCACTCAAATCGGCCATTTTCGAAAACCGACTGCGTCCGGTGTCAACCCCAAGCTGTCTGAAGGAATTTGCCGTCGTACTGACCCGACCTCATTTCGCGCTTTCTGAAGAAGAGCAGGACAGGCTACTCACAAACGTTTTATCTCTCACCCTCGTTACACGCACTTCTGTTGAAGGCGTCGTGCGCTGTCGAGACGCCGACGACGAGAAATTTCTGAACCTTGCGTTTGAAAGTCGAGCAGACTTTCTCTTTACAAAGGACAAAAACGTACTTCGCTCAGGACGCAGACTTGCCGCGCTAGGCATAAAAACACAAAAGCCCGCAGAATTCGACGGGCTCTGATGATGGCGCAGTTTCTTTGCTTTCTTATGCTTGCAGAAGCGAATCTTCGCATTCGCCGCCGCGTCGTACGGCTTCGATAAACTTTTGAATCTTGTCGTGATCCTTGATACCGCGGGCCGTTTCAACCCCGCTGGCGGCATCCACCGCCCAAGGACGCATAACGCGGATAGCCTGGCTTACGTTTTGCTCCTTCAAACCTCCGGCCACAATGAGAGGTTTACGGATCTGATCGCGAATCTTACCGACCCCTTCCCAATCAAAAGACTTCCCGCAGCCGCCAAATTCAGGCGTTGCAGCATCGGCCAACAACGCTACGGCCATAGGATATTCGTCCTGCGCCCTGAGCAGATCTTCAGGTTGCTTAACCGACACCGCCTTAACATAGGGCACATGAAACTGATCACAGAAGGCGCGCGATTCGTTTCCGTGAAATTGCAACACGCAGTCCGGGAACATCGCCAGGTGCTCCCGCACCTCTTCGCTTGTCGGATTAACAAACACGAGAACCTTGGTCACCGAAGACGGCACCATGCTCAAAAGACACATGAGCCGGGACGGCGTGACATACCGGGGGCTTGCCGGATAACACACGAAACCCACAGCATCAGCACCCGATTGAACGGCGGTCAATACATCGTCTTCCAACGTCAGTCCGCACAATTTGATGCGGACACGATTCGTATCATCTGCGGCGGTATTTGAGAACAGCATTTTTTCTTTCTTCTTTATTGCTGATAAAAGAGGCTCTCCCGAGGAGCGCTCGAGCATGGGCGAATGGTACCGATTCGGCGACTGCCTTGCATAGGCAGGACATCTTAGTTGGAAGAAATTTCGAGTTTCATAACCCGAAAAATTTTTACTAAGAAACGACAGCGGCCAGAGCCAAACCGATGAATATGAACGCAGAGGCTTTGTTAAGAACAATCTGCACCCGAGGCGAACGGATCGTGTCCGACAACACCCCAGCAAAAAGAGCGCAACCAGCCATGACCACAAATGCGCAAACAGTAAAAATCACCCCAAGAAGCCCCATTTCCATGGCCATCTGCCAGCCGGTCGCTCCTCTGGTTGCAAACTGCGGAAAGAAAGCCAAAAAGAAAATCTGCACCTTGGGATTCGTTACATTCATAATGATCCCCCGACGCAATAACGCGGAGCGATCAATCACTGTAGCACGCGCCGTCTGCGCTGAAGTCGGCGCATGCCAGGCTCCCCACGCAAGATACAAAAGGTATGCCGCTCCGGCCAAACGAATGGTCCAGAAGAGCCATGGGCTGGCCGCAACCACAGCAGCCAGCCCCGCTGCCGCGGCTGCTGTCTGAATCAGGCAACCGACCATAAGGCCTATGACCACCGTCAAACCCGCGCGTGCACCAGATTGCGCAGACTGAGCCAATACGTAGAGAATGTCAGGACCAGGTGCAGCAGCAAGCACCAGACTGGCAGCAGCAAACGAAAGCAGTACGGCAACATCCATCCGGACAAAACCCTCAAAAAAAGGCCCGAAGGAAGCGAAGTTTCCAACAGGCCTGTATGTCAAGCGTTACGCCAGAGGCTTAACCCACCCAAACGCGAGCGTTTTCAAACATACGCATCCACGGCGAGAAGGCCCCCATTTCTCGCGGATGCCAGGAAAGCTGCACCGTGCGATGGCTGCGTTCCGGATGAGGCATCATAATAGTGAATCGACCGTCGGTCGTAGTCACGGACGTCACACCGCCAACCGATCCGTTGGGGTTCAACGGATACCGTTCGGTGGGTTGCCCGTTGCCGTCAACATAACGCGCCGCAATATGAGCTGCCTGAGCGTCTTCCGGACGATCCCACTGCACACGACCTTCACCATGCGAATTCACGATCGGCATACAGCTACCGGCCATGCCGCGGAAAAGAATCGAGGGGCTGTCTTCAATACGAAGCTCTACACAACGCGCTTCAAACTGTTCGGAACGGTTACGAACAAACTGAGGCCAGGCTTCTGCGCCGGGAATAAGGCCCTTTAAGCGGCTCATCATCTGGCAACCGTTGCAAATACCCAAAGCAAAGGTATCCGTACGATTGAAGAAGGCCGAGAACATATCCGAAAGCATGGCGTTGTGAAGAATAGTCTTGGCCCAGCCACCGCCAGCTCCCAGCACGTCACCATAGGAGAAGCCGCCGCAAACGGCAAGCCCAACAAAGTCTTCGAGCGTGATGCGGCCGGTCAGAAGATCGGTCATGTGCACGTCATAGGCTTCAAAACCAGCACGAGTGAAGGCTGCCGCCATCTCGGTCTGCGAATTGACGCCCTGCTCACGCAACACGGCAAGCTTGGGACGCACGCCCGTTGCAATGTAAGGAGCCGCGATGCGTTCGTTGTTATCAAAAGAGGTCTTCACAAACAAGCCCTTGACATCCTTGTCGCACATCCAGTCGGTTTCGCTGTCGGCGCATACAGGATTGTCGCGGTTGCGGGCGATGGCGTTTGAGACTTCGCACCAAGCGCGCGTGAGATCCGTGCGGGCTTCGCGAAGAATTTCCTGACCGTTTTCATACACCACGAGTGCATCTTCATCGTTCAGTTCGCCGACGGTCTTAAAGACCGCCTCAAGACCTTCAGCCCGGACTTCGGCCATCACTTCGTCGATTCGATCGGCAGGAACCTGAATCAGAGCGCCAAGCTCTTCGGCAAAAAGTCCTTCGAGAGCGTTCGTCCCCAACTTATCAGCATGAAGCGTCACGCCGCAATGCGAAGCAAACATCATTTCCGCTGCCGTCGTTGCAAAACCACCGTCGCTGCGGTCATGATAGGACAGGACGCAACCGGCAAGCGTGAGCTTACGGATCATGCGCACAAACTTTGCCAGTGTTTCGGGACAATCCACATCGGGAGCCGTGTCACCGAAACTCTGCACGCACTGAGCAAGAATCGAAGCACCCATGCGATTCTTACCAAAACCCAAATCGGCGGCAAGAAGCACGCTCTTGGTATCCTTACGAAGTTCAGGCGTGAGTGTCAAACGCACGTTGCCCACAGGAGCGGCTGCCGACACAATAAGCGAAACGGGGCTCGTCACACACTTGGATTCCTGCCCATCTTTCCATGCAGTGCGCATTGAGCAGGAGTCCTTGCCCACGGGAATCGAAATACCAAGCTTCTGGCAAATACCGCTTGCAGCTTCCACAGCACTAAAGAGCTTGGCATCTTCACCTGCAGCACCACACGCAGCCATCCAGTTGGCAGACAACTTAACCAACGAAAGATCAATATCGGCGGCGGCAATGTTGGTCAGTGCCTCACCTACGGCCATACGGCTGGCGGCGGCGGCATCAATCACGGCAACAGGTGTGCGCTCGCCCATCGCCATAGCTTCGCCCGCTTCAGACGTAAAGGAAACACAGGTTACGGCACAGTCGGCCACCGGAACCTGCCAGGGACCAACCATCTGATCGCGGCTCACAAGACCGCCCACGGACCGGTCGCCAATCGAAATCAAGAAGGATTTGTTTGCCACGGTCGGATGCTTGAGCACGCGGTAGAGTGCATCCTTGAGCGAGATGTCGGTCTTGAAACCGGCCAAATCAGTTTTGACGCTCGTCACATTACGATGCATACGCGGGGGCTTGCCAAGGAGAACTTCCATGGGCATCTGCACAGCCCGGTCTTCACCCTTACGGCCTTCGACAATCAGCTCTCCGTCTTCGGAAATGGAGCCGAGAACAGCATACGGACAACGTTCGCGACGGCAGAAGTCGTCAAACTTCTCAAGAGACTCTGGCGCAATCGCCAACGCATAACGTTCCTGACTTTCGTTGCACCAGACTTCCAACGGGCTCATGCCCTTTTCTTCCACCGGCACTTTGTCAAGGGACAAGCGTGCGCCGTGACCCGAAAGATCGGCAAGCTCAGGCATGGCGTTGGACAGACCGCCTGCGCCGATATCGTGAATGGCGAGAATCGGATTGTCCTTGCCGCAGGACCAACAACGGTCAATCACTTCCTGAGCACGACGTTCCATTTCAGGATTGCCGCGCTGCACGCTGTCGAAGTCAAGCGCTTCGGCATTCGAACCAGACGTCATGGAGCTTGCAGCACCGCCGCCCAGCCCGATGCGCATACCCGGACCGCCCAGCACGATGAGGAGGGTTCCGGCCGGCAATTCCAGTTTCTTCGTCTGATCGTCACGGATATTGCCAATGCCGCCCGCAAGCATGATGGGCTTGTGGTAGCCATACCGAGTCTCGCCCACGCGTGCCTCAAAGGCGCGGAAGTAACCGAGAATATTGGCTCGGCCGAATTCATTGTTAAAGCTTGCCGCACCGATCGGGCCTTCGGTCATGATGGACAAAGGCGTTGCAATGCGCGAAGGAGCTCCGTAAACCTTGTCTTTGCCGCAGTCGCAGTCGGCCGCAGTGTTCTTGTCGTTTTCCCACTCCTGAATCTTGCCAGGCAAGTGCAGCGCCGAGACGGTAAAGCCGCAGAGGCCTGCCTTCGGACGAGCACCGCGCCCCGTTGCGCCTTCGTCTCGAATTTCACCACCCGAACCCGTCGAAGCACCCGGGAACGGAGAAATGGCCGTCGGGTGGTTGTGGGTTTCCACCTTAAAGACGGTATGCGTCGGCTCTTTGATTTCTTCGTAGTGCGAACCGAAGCGATCTTCGGCAGAAGGACGCGGATAGAGACGATCAACTTCCGGTCCTTCAAAAACGGCGGCATTATCGGCATAAGCAATAATGGTCCCGCGGGGCGCTGCCTTGTGCGTTTCACGGATCATTCCGAAAAGAGTCTTTTCCTGATCCACGCCGTCAATAGTGAACTTTGCGTTGAAAATCTTGTGGCGGCAATGCTCGGAGTTGGCCTGAGCAAACATCATCAACTCCACGTCAGTCGGATTGCGCTGCTGCTTAGTGAAGGCCTCGACCAGATAGTCAATTTCATCGGGAGCAAGCGCAAGCCCCATTTCGACGTTGGCTGCCTCAAGCGCAGCCTTGCCGCCGGCGAGAATATCAACGGTGCGCATCTCGCGACCTTGCACATCGGAGAAAAGAACGGCGGGATCCGCGTCGGCGGCAAGCACCGTTTCGGTCATGCGATCGTGCAACAAAGCGGCGACGGCTGTCTCATCAACATCGCCCTCGACAGCCAGTGTGTAGAGTACGCCGCGCTCCACGCGAGCCACAGCATCAATGCCCGTGTTGTGCACGATGTCGGTCGCTTTGGAAGCCCAGGGGCTAATGGTGCCCAGACGCGGAACAACCAAGAACTGAAGATTGCCGGTCTTTTCGTTTGCTGGGTCTCCATAATCAAGAAGCGCGGCCAAACGCTGCGCTTCATCTTCGGTCAAATCCCTCGTAACATGCACAAAGTGCAGGTAGCGGCCCGCAACGGCCTGAACGGCAGGGCATACGCCGCGCAACTGCTTGAGAAGACGCTCAGCACGGAATTCGGATAACGCGCAAGAGCCGGGAATGCGAAGAACGGAGGTCTGTGACATCTTAGAAATTCAACCGCTGAAATTGCAAAGAAAGCCCGCCGACACGGCGCCGCACGGGCAATTGAATCTATGAATTATAACGGTCCCGGACTTTGTTCTGTCGAACGCAATCCGATTTGCGGAAGTCTGACGAAATGGTGCAAGTACAATGGACTAAATCACCAAGACTACTCTTTGTCCATTCTTAAAACTTCAAAGGAATTCCGTCATGCCGAGCATCACTGTTTCAGGTTCTATTGATCCGCTGCTGAGCGTTGTTCTCAACAAGGGTGAAAGCATTTTTGCCGAACGAAACGCCATGGTATCCATGGATGCCACCCTCGCTCTGACGGGGCGTGCCAAAGGCGGATTCTTTTCTGCGCTCTCGCGTAAAGTACTCAACGACGAGAGCTTTTTTCAGCAAAAGATAGAAGCGGTCGACGGTCCGGGCGAAGTGCTGCTCACGCCGACTCTGCCTGGCGACATTGCCGTGTTGCAAACGGGCGGGCGTCAATACATGATCGCCGACGGCGCCTATTTGGCCAGCACCGAGGATGTTGAACTCGATGCCAAGACACAGGGATTGGGGCGCGCATTATTAGGCGACTCCGGCGGTTTTTTCGTCATCCGCACAAACGGCAAGGGTGAAGTGGCTGTGAGCGGCTTCGGTTCCATGCGCGCCATCGATCTGGACGGTAGCCGCTCCGTGTACGTCGACAACGGGCACCTGGTGGCATGGGATACGGAGCTTGACTATGAACTGGCACTCAATACGGCCAAACAGGGCTTCTTTGGGAAAATTTTCCACAGCCAAACCTCCGGCGAAGGCATTGTTCTCAAATTTTCAGGCAAAGGACGCCTCTACGTCTGCTCACGTAATCGCGGCGATTTTGTCGATTGGCTCTCCTCGCAGATGCCTCAGGAAAAGATGGTAAAAAACGATTAAGCAACCTGCGGCGTACAATTGCGCATCTTTTTTCGACACCGAGTTTGCATAATTCACCATGGCTCAGCAAATCCTTAATCTTGACGAACTTGCTTCGCTCGAACACCGCTATCAGTCTCAGCTTCCCGCCGCCGAACTCATGCGCCGCGCCGGCCTTGTAATCGCCGATCGCGTCTGTGAGTCGCTTGAACCCGGCAAGCATGTTGTCTTTATCTGCGGCCCCGGCAACAACGGCGGCGACGGCTTTGCCGCCGCGCGTTTGTTGCTTGATCGTGAGTACCGTGTGACGGTGGCACTGATCGGCTGCGACAAGCCCAAGACCGAAGATGCACTTGCCATGTACAACGCCTATGTAAACGTAGGCGGCGTCGTGATCAGCGACCCCTACAACGCCGACAAAGCCGAAGTCGTGATCGATGCGCTTTTCGGCACGGGCATGAAAAAGCCGTTGGCAGGAGACTTCCAAGACGCCGCCATGTGGTTTAACGAACGTCAGGCTCTGCACATCAGTGTCGACATCCCCTCCGGTCTGAATCCGATGACCGGCCGCTGGGTGGGAGGCGTTAAGGGCTGCATGGCCGACATTACGCTTGCCATGCTCGCACCGAAGGCAGGTTGTTTCATGTGCGAAGGGGCCGATGCCGCCGGTGTCGTCGAAGTGAACGAACTCGGCGTTTCCGTGCCCCTCTCCACAATCGGTCTCGTCGAACCTGACGACTTCCGCCATGTTCTCGAAGAACGCAGCCGCAACAGTCACAAGGGCAACTACGGTCATGTGGCCGTGGTGGGCGGCGAAACCGGTACGATCGGAGCGGCCGTTCTGGCGGCCCGTGCGGCCATCGTAACAGGCGCTGGCCGCGTCACGGTCGAATTTATGAGCGACAAGGCCCCGGCTTTTGACACGATCTATCCGGAACTCATGGTCGCCGACGGCGAAGTTGACCTCACGAAGACCTCCTGCAACGTCGTGGGCTGCGGCATGGGATTTTCCGACAAAGCCCGCAAGCGCCTAACCGACGCCATCGCCGCACCGGTTCCGCTGATTCTTGACGCCGACGCACTTCGCATGATTGCCGACGACATGTCACTGCAGGACGCATTGCTAGCCCGCAAGGCTCACACGGTCATCACGCCGCACCCGGGTGAAGCTGCCGCCATCATCCGCAGCACCGTCGAAAAAGTTCAGGCCGATCGTATTGGTGCAGCCCGAGAACTCGCTGTTCAGACCGGTGCCATTTCGATTCTGAAGGGTGCCGGCAGCGTCATCACGCTGCGCAGCTCGCGCACCTGGATCAATCCCACGGGCAACGCCATGCTCGCCACCGCCGGTTCTGGCGATGTGCTAAGCGGCATGCTCGGTGCCTTCTTTGCGCAAGGCTACGACCTCGTAAGCGCCACGCTTGCCGCCGTATATCTGCACGGCAAGGCAAGTGAAGAATATGCCGCGGGCTTTACGGCGAGCGATATTGCGCCGGCTGCCGCCGCAATACTCAACACAATGCGCCTGAGCCGCCCGGACCCCGAAGCATAATCATCGCCTCTGAGCAGAGAATTTGATTGAGCGCCGCAGATGCATTCGTCTGCGGCGTTCAGTTTCTTAGGCTATGCATCAAGTCTGCAGAATCTCCTTTTGGGTTCGCAAAATCTAGTAGATACCCGAGACCTTTTGGGTACAATTTCCTTCCGACGCGTTGCCGTGTTTCCTTTTTGCGCTCGCAAAGAGCGCAAGGCGGCATTTTGAAGCCCATAGTATCCGCGCCGGCTGTTCACGCGAACGGTTCAAAGAAGCAGAGCAACGCGAAAAATTAATCCAAGGAAGGAAAGGACATGTCCAAGAAAAAACTTCTGACCGTGCTCGCAGGTCTTGCCTCTTTGTGCCTCGGCGTTAACGCTGCCGAACTCAACGCCTACTCCGTGATGCCGGAGAAGTACGCTTCGCGCATCTTCGCCGAATTCACCAAGGACACGGGCATCAAAGTGAACTTCCTTCGCTTTTCCACTGGTGAGGCACTGGCTCGTCTGACCGCAGAAAAGGGCAACCCGCAGGTCGACATCATGATGGGCGGTCCTGCCGACATGTATGCCGCCGCCAGCAAGGAAGGTATCTTCGAAGCCTATCGTCCGGCCGACTCCGACGCGATCGACGCCTCCTTGCGCGATCCCAACAACTACTGGACCGGCATCGGCGTCATTCCGCTGTGCTTCCTCACCAACACCAAGTTCCTGAAGAAGAACAACATGGAACCGCCAAAGAAGTGGGCCGACCTTCTTGATCCGCGCTACAAGAAGAATCTGCAAATGGCCGATGCCCGTACGTCCGGCACCGCCACTGAACGCATCTTCTCGCTCGTGAAGATCATGGGTGAAGACGAAGCCTTCAAGTTCCAGAAGCAACTCAACGGCAACATCCAGATGTACACCAAGAGCGGTGCGGGCGGCGCCATGCCGATTGCGACCGGTCAGTGCGCTTCGGGCATCTTCTACATTGTCGACGCTTTGGACATCCAGCAGCAGGGTTATCCGGTCGTGATTACCTATCCTGAAGACGGCGTGAGCTACGGCATTGAAGCCACGGGCGTCATCAAAGGTGGCAAGAACAACGCCGAAGCCAAAAAGTTCGTCGACTGGGCCGTTTCCAAGAAGTTTGCCGAATTCATCGTCGCCAACAAGATCAATTACGTTCCGACCCGCAATGACGTGAAGACGGACAATCCCATTCTCGATCTCACCAAGATCAAGATGATTCCCACCGACGTCACCTGGAAGGGCGAAAAGCGCAAGGAATACACCCAGCGCTGGATCAACGAAGTCATCAAGTAAGACTTCGTCTCACGCGAACGCCGTCCGGCAATTTGTTTAACGGCGGCGCTCGCCGGCAATACTTATTTTTTCATCGGCGTTCGGAGGCTGACATTTGCTCGGCCTCCCTCTTCTCTTTTTTATCGAACCACTATGACGACCTCTTCCGGTGCAACGGGACGAGACGCCACGACACGTCTCACCGTGGCGATGCTGTGGCTTTTGATCGGCGTCTTCGTGCTTTATCCGCTCTGCCGGCTTCTTGCCATGACCTTCTGGGGCGAGAGCGGTTTTACCTTTGAAAATCTCAAGCCCTTCGTCTCAAGCTGGTACGACCAGCAGGCAGCTGTCAACAGCATCCTGCTTGGCTTTTCCGTAGGCCTGGCCGGTACCGTTCTGGGCTTTATCTTCGCCTTTGCCGTCACGCGTCTGCGCATGCCCGCTTGGGTGAAATTCATCATCAGCGCAATCACGATCCTGCCTCTGATTTCTCCTCCCTTTACAAGCAGTATCGCGCTCACGCTTCTCTTGGGTCCCAACGGCATGATCCTCACGCTTTTGGGCATCGAGGACTTCAACTTCTACGGCTTCTGGGGCACCTTCATTTCCGAAACGCTTACCTTTTTCCCGGTGGCGTTCATGACGCTCTCGACCATTCTCTCGCGCATCGATCCTAACCTGGAAGACGCTGCCTATTCTCTGGGCGCTTCGAGTCTTACGGTCTTTCGTACGGTCACGATGCCGCTTGCCGTTCCCGGCATCGCCAACGCGTTTCTTCTCGTTTTCTCCTGTTCGCTCGCCGACTTCGCAACGCCTCAGGTCTTGGGCGGACACTCCTTCCCGGTGCTCCCGACACAGGCTTATCTGCAGATCACCGGCATGTACGACTTTAAGGGCGGCGCAGCGCTTTCTTTCATGCTGCTCATTCCGGCTCTCGCCGTATACCTGCTGCAGCACTACTGGGTAAGCCGCAAGAACTTCGTGACAGTGAGCGGTAAAGCCGGCGGACGCAGCTCGATTCACGGCCCGGGGCCGCTCGTGACGACCGTCATGGCCGTGGTCATCGCAGCCGTAATCGCCCTGATCATCGCTATCTACTCGATCATCGTTCTGGGCAGTGTCGTCAAGGTGTGGGGCGTCGACAACTCGATTACCTTCGCCAACTACGAATACGTCATGACCCACGGCATGAAAGCCATCAAGGACACGCTGCTGATCGCCTGCATCGGTACGCCTTTGGGTGGTTTGCTTGCTGTTCTCGTGGGCTACGTGACGACTCGCCTGAAGGTGCGCGGTCACAAAACTCTGGAAACGGCCTCGCTTCTGAACTACACGCTGCCGGGCACCGTGGTCGGTATCGCTTACATCATCGCCTTCAACGACAAGCCGATCGTTCTAACCGGCACGATCTACATCCTGATTGCGGCATACGTCTTCCGTTATTCTTCGGCTGGCATCCGCAACGTCATCGCCGCGCTCTCCCAGATCGATCCTTCGATCGAAGAAGCCAGCCGAAGCCTGGGCGCTTCGTCTGTGAAAACCTTCACGTCGATCACGATTCCGCTCGTCCTGCCGGCCATCCTCTCGGGCATGAAGTATCTCTTCATCCACTCGATGACGGCCATCAGCGCCACGATCTTCCTCGTGTCGGTTCACTGGACTCTGATCACAACCCGCATTCTGGAATGCATGACCGAACTGCAGTTTGCGCAGGCCTGCGCCTTCTCGGTTGTGCTGATTCTTCTCGTCTTCCTGGCCTCCGGCGCCATGTCGCTGCTGGCCCGCGTACTGTGCCGCAACGGCGACACCATTGGAGCACGTTAAATGTCCGTTTCTCTCAGTCTTAAAAACATCTGCCGCCGTTTCATCAAAGATAACGAAGAATTCCTGGCCGTCAACAACGTCAATCTCGACGTCCAGCCCGGCGAATTTCTGACTTTTCTCGGCCCATCGGGCTGCGGCAAAACCACCACGCTTCGCATGATCGCGGGCTTTGAAACCCCGACTTCAGGCGAAATCCGCGTCGATGGCGTTGACATCACGCACGTCCCAGCCAATGAACGCGGTTTGGGTTTTGTTTTCCAGAACTACGCTTTGTTTCCGCACATGACCATTTTCGACAATGTCGCGTACGGTCTTAAGATCCGCGGCGAAGCGAAAGAAACCATGGCCACCAAAGTGCGCGAGGCTCTTGCATTGGTTGGTCTTACCAAGGCCGAACAACGCTACCCGAGTCAGCTCTCGGGCGGTGAGCAGCAACGTGTGGCACTGGCCCGCGTGCTCGTTCTTCGTCCCAAGCTCCTCTTGATGGACGAACCACTTTCGAACCTTGATGCCAAGCTTCGTCTACACATGCGTACCGAAATCCGCCGCATTCAACAGAAACTCGGCATTACGTGTCTATACGTGACGCACGATCAGAAAGAAGCACTCACGATGTCGGATCGCATCATGGTCATGCACGGCGGCAAGATCGAACAAATCGGCACGCCGATGCAGCTCTACGAAGATCCCGCGACACCTTTCGTGGCAGACTTCATCGGGCAGGCTAACCTCATCGAAGGCCGCTTGGAAGCAATCGAAGCCGACGGATTTGGCATTATTTCCGTGGCCGGCCAGAAACTGCGCGCCCGCATGGGCAAACAAAATCCCCCGGCCGTGGGTGAAAACGCCTATTTGGTGGTGCGCCCCGAAAACCTGCATCTGCAGGCTGGTTCTGAAAGCTTCAACGTGCAGATCGTCAATCGCCTCTTTGAGGGTGATCGAATCGACTATCACGTCCAGATTCCGAACTCGAACCAGGCAAAGCACTACAGCATGTCTGTTCCGTTCCTGCCCGGGACCAAACTCATTGATGTCGGCACTGAACTGCAGGCAACCTTTACGCCACAAGCCGGCGTAATCATCAAGCGCTAAAAGCTGTACCCAACAAAAACGCCGTCGGTTTTGAACTGTCCCCAGAAAGCGAGACACTTTCTGGGGACATTTTTATGAGCAAGAAA
>OOIF01000252.1_pt1 | contig 66276 bp, 58 predicted proteins | sample 1691961 | NCBI WGS metagenome assembly OOIF01 (sample SAMN06348146, study PRJEB24527) | human gut metagenome | biome: human gut; feature: ankylosing spondylitis patient; material: feces | host: Homo sapiens | place: China | collected 2015-10 | reverse complement strand
ATGCGACAGGGCTGGAAACGGGTCTAGCTTGTAAGGCTAACCCGGGAGTTTAGGCTCCGACGATGATGTCGAAGCCCCTGTCCGTTTCTTCTCAATCCGAAACTCAGCCCTCGGCCACGTGGCGCAGGAACGTCGCCAACTGCAGCATTTCTTCCTGACAGAGTTCGTGGTCCATGTCATAGGCGTGGTATTCGAAGTTCGGATTCACCTCGTGAATCACCTGGGCGCTGCGCTCCGCGATGAGAGGCGAGACGACCGAGTCGAATTCGCCGTGGCCCATGAAGACGGGCGTGCGGCGTCCCGCGGGGGTCGCTTCGTTGTAGAGACGTCCAGCGTCGGGGAGGTAGCCCGAGAGCGCGGCGATGCCGGCCAGGGGCGTCTCGGAACGCAAACCCGCATAAAGCGCGATGGCCGCACCCTGCGAGAAGCCGCCGAGGACGATGCGGTCGCGGCGAAGGCCCTTGCCCTCGAGTTCGCGAAGAAGCGCTTCGATGCGTCGGGCGCTCGTCTTGATCCCGTAGAGGTCGACGTTCTTTTCCAGATCCGGATGACGGATGTCGTACCAGGCGCGAAGCGCGTGACCCGGGTGAATGCTCACTTCGCAGACCGGGGCGTTCGGGAGAATCATGCGGCAGGCGGGGCCGCCGAAATCGAGAATCTCGTCGGCAAAGCTCACGAAGTCGCGGTTGTCGACGCCCATCCCGTGAAGCCACAGGAGCGTGAGTTCCGGAGGACGAACGCTCATGCGGGGCGAGACCATCAGCAGGTCGTTCGCACGGAAGGGTTCGACCGGTTCGGGCTCAGGCTTGGGCTGCGGTTTCGGCTCGGGCTTCGGTTCCGGTTTGGGCTCGGGCTTGGGTTCGACCGGGGCCTTGGGCGCTTCGGGTGCGCGGACGGGTTCCGCGGCCTTGACTTCGACCTTCACCGCTTCTTCGGAACGGGGCTGGTCCGAACCTTCGATCGTGATGCCCTTCGGGGCCTCGGGCTTTTCTTCCGGCTTCTCCGCGGGCTTTTGGGGCTTCTGAGCGTTCTTCGGACGGAAGGCCTTCACGACCTCGTCGTTTGTTTCGATGTAGGGGCCGCCGATCAGATCGATGCAGTAGGGAACGGCCGCGAAGATGCCGTTTACGATCGAGCGGCCTTCTTCGTCCTTGAGGCCTTCGAGCGTTTCGGCGATCGCCTTGGGACGGCCCGGGAGGTTGATGATGAGGGCCGCATGGTCGGGCGTTTCACGAAGGACGCCCACCTGACGCGAAAGAATCGCGGTCGGAACGAAGTGCCCCGAAATCGCCCGCATCTGTTCGCCAAAGCCCGGCATCTCGCGCGTCGCGACGGCGAGCGTCGCCTCGGGGGTCACGTCGCGTCGCGACGGCCCCGTGCCGCCCGTCGTGAGGATGAGGTCGCAGCCGATGATGTCGACGAGCTCGCGAAGGGTCTTCTCAATGTCGAAGCGCTCGTCGGGGATGAGGCGCTTGTGAATCGTGAGGGGATTCTTCACGGCCTTTCGCATCCAGGCTTCGAGCGCGGGAATCCCTTCGTCGCGATAGACGCCTCGGCTCGCGCGGTCGGAGACCGAGACGAGCCCGAGAATCAGTTCGTTTTCCGTTTTGCGGGGCGGTTTCATGCCGGTGTCCTTGTCTGTGATCAGGCGTTTTCTTCGTCCTCTTCCTCATCACGGAAGAGTTCGAGCGGTTCCTCGAGCGTCGCGTGGAGGAAGCGGTAGAGTTCGCGCGCGTTCTTCGGCGGCTTCTGGAGTTCGCGTTCCTTGCGGGCGCCGCGAACGAGGGTGCGAAGCGCCTGAATGTCCACTTCGGGGTGTTCGTCGATGAACTTCTTCACGGCGTCGTCCCCTTCGATCATTTTGTCGCGCAGCGTCTCGCAACGGTGAAGGAGTGCGACGGCGGCGCGGGATTCGCCGGTCGCGCGGTCGATCGCTTCGCGCACGGCCTTGGGATCCATGTTGCGCATTTTCTTGCCGATCAGCTGCAGCTGACGGCGCTGGGCTCCGAAGGAGCGCATGCGGCGAAATTCGATGATTTCCGCAAGCACGTCTTCGGGGAGGTGAATGCGCTTGAGTTGGTCGTCGCCCAACTTCGTCATTTCGCGTCCGAGCTCCTGCAATTCGAGCTGTTCGCGCTTGAGCTGCGATTTGGAGGGACCGCGCTCGATCTCTTCGTCGTCCTCAATGAAGTCCTGACGCATAACCTTGAAATCCTAAAAGAAAACCGTATGATAACGGCTTTCAGTGGCGGGAGATGCGCATGGAACGCGAAGAGGCGAAGAGCTCGAAAACGAACGAAACCGAAGCCGTGGCGAAGGCCGCGCTCGAGCGCGCGCTCAGGCTCGGAGCCGACGAGTGCGCGGCCGAAGTGAGCGCCGACCGGGGCTTCAGCGTGACCTATCGAATGGGCGAGGTCGAAGCCCTCGAATACACGTCGGAAAAGGTGCTCTCGATCGCCGTCTGGAAGGGGAAGCGCCGGGGAAGCGCCACGACCTCGGACTTTTCCGAGCGATCCGTCGAGCGCGCGGTGCGCGCGGCAGTCGCGATCGCAAGCGTCGCTGAAGAAGACGAGGCGACGGGCCTTCCCGAGGAGCGCGACCTGCAGACGGAATTTCGGGATTTGTCGCTCAGCCACCCCTATGAGGGAACGCCCGAGGACGCGATCGCCTACCTCGCGAAGGCCGAAGAGGCCGCCCTGAAGGTCGATCCGTCCGTTGAGAACACGGACGGCGCGGTCTTTACGACTTCGTCGGGGCGCTTCACGCTCGTCAATTCGCTTGGCTTTTCCGCGGGCTACGACTATTCCCGTCACGACGTCGACTGCGTGGCGGTGGCGGCCAAGGGGGACGACTTCGAACAGGACGCCTGGTGGGGACAGGGCCGAAGCGCAACGGAACTCCCCGATCCCGAGACGCTCGGACGGCGTGCGGCCGAACGGGCCGCGGCAAAGCTCGGGCGCAAACCCATTCCGGGCGGATCGGTGCGGGTGCTCTTTGCACCCTACGTTGCGACCGAATTCCTGGACATGCTCGAAGACCTTCTCTCGGGACGGGCTCTTTACCGCAAGACCTCGTGCCTCCTCGGACGGGAGGGTACGGCCATTCTTCCCGCCCATGTGTCCGTGCTGGAAGATCCCTATATTCCCGGTGCGATCGGCTCGGGCGTCTTCGATGACGAAGGCTGCGCGGGACAGCGCCGCGCGATCGTCGAAGAGGGCGTCCTGCGGGGAAAATTCCTTTCGAGCTACACCGCGCGCAAGCTCGGCTGCCGCACGACCGGGAACGCGGGCGGCGCCTACAACCTGATTTTGACGAGCTCCGAGACGACTCCCGACATGACGGAAAAGGCGATGCTCGAGCGCCTCGGCACGGGACTCTACGTCACCGACACGATCGGGCGCGGGTTGAACCCCGTGACGGGGGACTATTCCCGCGGCGTATCGGGCTTCTGGGTCGAGCGCGGCGTCATCGTTCATCCCGTGGGCGGGATGACCTTGGCGGGGAACCTTCTCGACATGTTTTTGAGCGTCGAGGCGGTGGGGGTGGAGGTCTACGACAACGGAGCCCGTCGCTCGGGTTCGGTTTTGCTCGGGCCCGTGCAATTGTCGGGCGAATCCTGAGAGCCCTCCGTACGGATTGAGTACAATACGTCCTTTTCTTTTCATCCTGGCCGGTCAAGCCATGCGAGAACAATACCTATCCGACTTTGATTTCGAGCTCCCGCAGGAGCTCATCGCTCAATATCCTCTGGAAAACCGGACGGCTTCGCGTCTTCTGCACGTCACCCGCGACGTGATGGAGGACGGCACCTTCACCGACATCGAAAAATACCTGCACCCGGGCGATCTTCTCATCGCCAACAACACGCGCGTCATCAAGGCGCGCCTTCTCGGGAAGAAGGAAACGGGCGGCGCCGTCGAAGCCCTCATTGAACGCGTCACCGACGAAACGCACGCGATCTCGATGCTTCGCGCGAGCAAGTCTCCGAAGCCGGGCACCAAGCTCTTTTTCGGCAACGCCGTCGTGACGGTGATGGGGCGCGAAGGACAGTTCTTCGAACTCGCCTTTGAGCGTCCCGTCCTCGACGTCCTCGACGAAGAGGGCCACGTGCCGCTTCCGCCCTACATTGAGCACGAAGACAGCAAGAACGACGAAACCCGCTATCAGACGGTGTACGCGCAGTACCCGGGCGCCGTGGCGGCCCCTACGGCGGGGCTTCACTTCACGGAAGAGCTCCTTGCGCGCCTCAAGGCCAAAGGAGTCGAGATCGCCTACGTGACGCTTCACGTCGGGGCGGGGACCTTCCAGCCCGTGCGCGTCGAAAAGCTTTCTGAACACCATATGCACTCCGAGTGGTACCGCATGCCCGAAGACGTGGCCGAAGCGATCAACCGCGCGAAGGCCGAAGGCCGCCGCGTCGTCGCGGTCGGCACGACCTCGCTTCGCACGCTCGAGAGCGCGGCGGATCGTCCGGGCCATGTGGAAGCCGGCGCCCGCGACACGGCGCTCTTCATTACGCCCGGCTACGAATTCAAGATCGTCGACGCGCTCGTGACGAACTTTCACCTTCCGAAGTCGACGCTTCTCATGCTCGTCTCGGCTCTTGTCGGCCGCCAGCGCATCCTCGAAGCCTACCGTCACGCCGTGGAAAGCCGCTACCGCTTCTTCAGCTACGGCGACGCCTGTTTCCTCGAGCGCGACCCCGAGGCCGCTCACTCCATCGACTAACGCAAGGATTCGACCATGTCCTTTTCTTTTTCCGTCAAAACGACCTGCGGGCGCGCCCGCCGAGGGACGCTGACGCTCAATCACGGCACGATCGAAACGCCGATCTTCATGCCGGTCGGCACCTACGGGTCCGTGAAGGCGATGGCTCCGAACGAACTTACCGAGATCGGCTCGCAGATCATTCTCGGCAACACCTTCCACCTGTGGCTACGCCCGGGCCTCGACGTGATCGGCGCGCACGGGGGCCTGCACGACTTCATGCAGTGGCATAAGCCCATCCTCACCGACTCGGGCGGCTTTCAGGTCTTCAGTCTCGGCGAACTGCGAAAGATCACCGAAGAAGGCGTGAAGTTCAGCAACCCCATCAACGGGGCGAAGCTCTTTTTGACGCCGGAAATCTCGATGCAGATTCAGCGCGTCCTCAATTCCGACGTGACGATGGTCTTGGACGAATGCACGCCCTACAAGATCGGCGACCGTCCGGCGACCGAAGCCGAAGCGGCCGCGTCGATGCGCATGAGCCTTCGCTGGGCGAAGCGCTCGAAGGACGAATTCGAACGCCTCGAAAATCCCAACACGCTCTTCGGGATCGTGCAGGGCGGCATGTTCGAGCACCTGCGCGAAGAGTCGCTCGCGGGCCTCAAGGAAATCGGCTTTCACGGCTACGCCGTGGGCGGTCTCTCCGTGGGCGAGCCCAAGGAAGAGATGCTCCGCATCATGGACGCGATCGTGCACAAGCTTCCCGACGACCGTCCCCGCTATCTGATGGGCGTGGGCACGCCCGAAGACCTCGTGGCGGGCGTCTCGAACGGGATCGACATGTTCGACTGCGTGATGCCGACGCGCAATGCGCGAAACGGCTGGCTCTTCACGCGCTTCGGCGACGTGAAGATCAAGAACAGCCGCTACAAGAACGATCTGCGTCCCCTGGATCCGACCTGCAACTGCTACACCTGCCGCAACTTCACGCGCGCGTATCTGCATCACCTCCACAAGGTGGGCGAGATCCTCGGCGCGCGGCTCAACACGATTCACAACCTCTCCTACTATCTGAACCTGATGCAGGAGATGCGCGACGCCCTCGAAGCGGGGACGTTCGAAGAGTGGAAGGCGCAGTTTGCGGCCGATCGGGCCCGTGGCATCGAATAACGCGCTTCGTTTTAAGTTTGCGTCAAGACGTTCGCTCGTATAATGATGCGCACGTCTCTCTTCCCGCCCCCGCGAGGGGGCGGAGGAAACATTGGTTTTTTACAAGTGGAGTTCTCCCATGTGGTTTATTGACAACGCCTACGCGGCCGAAGCCGCCGCTCCGGGCGGTATGGAAGGTTTCCTGGTTCAGGTCGTTCCCCTTCTTCTCATCTTCGCGCTCTTCTGGTTCTTCCTGATTCGTCCGCAGCAGAAGCGTCAGAAGGAACACATGCAGATGTGCGAAGCGCTCACGAAGGGTGACGAAGTCATGACGATCGGCGGTCTCGCCGGCCGCATCGAAGCCGTCCAGGAACAGACCGTGACGCTGACGATCGCGACGGTCGAAGGCAAGTCCGTGAGCGTTCGCATGCAGCGCGCCGCGGTGCAGTCGGTCCTTCCGAAGGGCACGCTCAAGTTCTAAGCCCCGCGAAAGCGATTCGAGAAAGGCGTTGAAGGCCGCAAATCGGCCTTCGGCGCCTTTCGGCGATTCAAACGGTCGGACTTCGCGTTCGATTTTTACCCGTTAGGTCACGTCCGGGGCGCACATCGCTTCGCGTGACGGAGACAAGCATGAACCGATATCCTCTTTGGAAATACCTGGTCATCGTCGTCGCTCTCCTCATCGGTCTCGTCTACACGCTGCCGAACTTCTACGGAGAGTCGCCCGCGGTGCAGGTTTCCTCGGGCAAGGCCACGGTCAAGGTGACGGAAGACACGCTCAAGCGCGTCGAAACGTTGCTCGCCGAGGCGAAGATCCAGCCCAACGGCGTCTTCTACGAGCAGGGCGCTCAGCAGAATTCCATCCGCGTGCGCTTCGAGCCGACGGAAGCCGAAAAGCAGCTGCAGGCGCGCGAAGTGATTGAAAAGGCGCTCAATCCGAATCCTTCGGATCCCTCCTACATCGTGGCGCTCAACCTCGTGCCGAACACGCCGGAGTGGCTCCTTTCGATCAACGCCCTCCCGATGTATCTGGGTCTGGACTTGCGCGGCGGCGTGCACTTCCTCCTGCAGGTCGACATGCACGCGGCGATTGAAAAGCGCGGCGAAGCGATCGCGACCGACCTTCGCACGCAGCTTCGCGACAAGCGCATCCGTCACACGGGCATTTCCCGCAGCGGCAACGACATCACGATCAACTTCGCTTCCGAAGAAGAACGCGCCCGCGCGAACGACCTTCTTCGCAACACGCAGCCCGATCTGACGCTCACGCTTCCCGAAACCTCGACGAAGCCCTACGTGATCCGCGCGTCGCTCACGCAGAAGGCGCTCCAGAACATTCAGGAATACGCCCTCAAGCAGAACATCTCGACGCTGCACAACCGAATCAACGAACTCGGCGTTGCCGAACCCGTGATCGCCCAGCAGGGTGCCGACCGCATCGTCGTGCAGTTGCCGGGCGTGCAGGACACCGCCAAGGCCAAGGACATTCTCGGCCGTACGGCGACCCTCGAAGTGCGTCTCGTCGACGACAGCCCCGAAGCCCTTGCGCAGCTCGCCCAGGGGAACGTGCCCTTTGGCGACGAACTCTTCAAGGAACGCGACGGCCGTCCGATCCTCGTGAAGCGCCGCGTCATTCTGACGGGTGAAAACCTCAACGACGCCCAGCCGGGCTTTGACGGTCAGACGCAGGAACCGACCGTGAACCTCGAGCTCGACAACCGGGGCGCCCGCATCTTCCAGGACGTCACGCGTGAAAACGTCGGCAAGCGCATGGCCATCATCCTCTTTGAAAAGGGGAAGGGTGAGGTCGTGACGGCGCCGGTCATCCGTCAGGAAATCGGCGGCGGCCGCGTGCAGATCTCCGGCCAGATGACGACCGTCGAAGCCACCGACACGGCCCTCGTGCTGCGTGCCGGTTCGCTCGCGGCCCCGATGGAAATCGTCGAAGAACGCCTGATCGGGCCGAGTCTTGGCGAAGCCAACATTCAGGCGGGCTTCCGCTCGACCTTGTACGGCTTCGTCGTCATCGCGATTTTCATGTCGATCTACTACCAGGTCTTCGGTATCGTTTCGGCCGTGTCGCTCCTTTGCAACGTGATGATGCTGGTCGCCCTCCTTTCGATGCTGCAGGCGACGCTGACGTTGCCGGGCATCGCCGCCGTGGCGCTTACGCTCGGTATGGCCGTCGACTCGAACGTGCTCATCAACGAACGCGTGCGTGAAGAACTGCGCGAGGGACGAACGCCGCAGGTGGCCATTTCCGAAGGTTACGAGCGCGCTTTCGCAACGATTCTTGACTCGAACATCACGAGCTTGATCGCCGGTCTCGCGCTTCTCATCTTCGGCTCGGGTCCGGTGCGCGGCTTCGCCGTGGTGCACTGTCTCGGCATTCTGACCTCGATCTTTACCTCGGTCGTGGTCTCGCGTTCGATGATCAACCTCATTTACGGCCGTCAGAAGAAGCTCGCGCGTCTGCACGTGGGCCAGATCTGGCGTCCCAACAAAGAAGCGAAGTGAGGAGCTGAAGAATGGAGTTTTTCCGCATTCATAAGACGATTCCGTTTCTGAAGTATCGTCACATTCTGAACGGCATCTCGCTTGTCAGCTTCCTGATCGCCGTCTATTGGATCTTCACCCACGGTCTCGCGTTCTCGATTGAGTTCACGGGCGGCACGCAGATGGAAGTGAACTTCCCGCAGACCGCGAACACCGAACAGATCCGAACGGACCTGAAGGAGATCTCGAACGAAGTTCTCGTGCAGAACTTCGGTACGGCCCGCGACGTGGTGATCCGCGTTCCGAACAAGGAAGGCGTCACGTCGGGTGAAGTCGCCGCGAACGTCATGAAGGTGCTCGAAGCGAAGAACCCGGGCGTGGAACTTCGCCGAACCGAATTCGTGGGCCCGCAGGTGGGCGACGAACTCGCCCGCGACGGCGGCACGGCGCTCGCGCTCGTGGTGCTCGGCATCGTGATCTACCTCGCCTTCCGATTCGAGTGGAAGTTCTCGATTGCGGCCATCATCGCCAACCTCCACGACATCGTGATCGTCGTGGGGATCTTCTCGGTGATGCAGTGGGAATTTTCGCTTCCGGTGCTCGCCGCCGTGCTCGCGGTCTTGGGGTACTCCGTGAACGAATCGGTCATTATTTTCGACCGCGTTCGTGAACACTTCCGCAAGATGCGCAAGGCCGATACGATGGAAATCATCGACTCGGCCATTACGGCGACGATCTCCCGTACGGTGATCACGCACTCGTCGACCTTGTGCATGACGCTCTCGATGTTCTTCTTCGGGGGCCCGGCTCTGCACTACTTCTCGCTCGCCCTGACGATCGGTATTCTGTTGGGCGTTTACTCCTCCGTCTTCGTGGCGGCGGCCATCGCCTACTACCTCAACGTCAAGCGTGAAGACCTCGTGAAGGTCGTCAAGAAGGAAGAGCTCGACGAAATGGTGCCCTAAGCCAAACCGGCTCTTCGTCAAAACGAACCCCGCCTTTCCCTTGCGGAAAAGCGGGGTTCATTACTTTGGAAAGGCGAAAAATCAGGCGGTCTTGAGGTACCAGAGCACCGTTTGGCGAAGCCCCTCCGCAAAGGGCGTGAGGGGGCGCCAACCGAGCTCCCGCTGAATCTTGTCGGGCGCGATCGCGTAGCGGAAGTCGTGCCCGGGACGATCTTCAACGAAGGTGACGAGCTCGTCGTAACGGTGTCCCGCCCAAGGGAGCAGTTCATCGAGGAGCGCACAGATCGCCTCGACGATCTCGAGATTCGTCTTCTCGTTGTGTCCGCCCACGTTGTAGCGCTCGCCCGAGCGGCCCTCGTGAAAGATGAGGTCGATCGCCCGGCAGTGGTCGCCCACCCAGAGCCAGTCGCGCACGTTCTTGCCCGTTCCGTAGACGGGGATCGCTTCGTGCGCCAGGCACTTGCGGATCACCGTGGGGATGAGCTTCTCGTCGTGCTGCCAGGGGCCGTAGTTGTTCGAGCAGTTCGAGATTGTGACGTTCATCCCGTAGGTGCGCGCATAGGCTTTGACCAACAGGTCGGAAGAAGCCTTGCTCGACGAATAGGGACTGCTCGGCGCATAGGGCGTCTCCTCCGTGAAGAAGCCTTCGGGACCGAGACTCCCGTACACCTCGTCGGTCGAGACGTGGTGAAAGCGGGAGGTTTCCAAAGTGCCGTTTTCGCGCCAGTAGAGGAGACACTCGTTCAGAAGCGTCGCCGTTCCGACTACGTTCGTCTCGATGAAGCGAAGCGGATCGGGAATGGAATTGTCGACGTGGCTTTCGGCCGCGAAGTGAAGGACGCCTGCCACGTTGAATTTCCTCAGGACCTCGTGAAGCAGTGCTGTGTCGCGGATGTCGCCGTGCACGGTCTCGACGTTCGCCATCTTCCCTTGACGTTCAAAAACCTCCCTGCGGGCCGCATAGGTGAGAAGGTCGAGATTGACGAGACGGTATTCGGGGTGCGCTTCCGTGAAGTAGTCGATGAAGTTGGCGCCGATGAAGCCGGCGCCGCCCGTGACGAGAAGGGTTTTCTCAAACATGCAAAAGAGTCCGACGGGGCGGGGCCCGAGGCCTCGTCCCGAGAAAAGAGGGGCGTCGGGCGCCCGTCAGGCGCCGCGTCCGTAAAGCGACTCGAAGATCTTCCGAAGGATCCCGTCGACGTGATGCACGAGCGACGGCTGGGCCGAGGTCGGATTGTCGCGAAGATGCTCAAATCCGAAGTCGTTTTCCGACAAAAGCTTCTGGAGCTGATCCTTCCATTCGGGCGGGCTTTCCGCGGCGCGCCAGGCGCCGCGTCCGCGGCCGAAGTGGGCGATCGCGAGGTAGAGAAGCAACGCTTCGAGCGCAAAGCCTTCGAGCGCCTTGTCGCTCCAGGTGAGTTCCATCCCTTCCTTGCGGTGGCGCGCATTGTAGACGGTGGCGGCGCCAAGACCCGAGAGAGCGCCCACAACGGCGCCCACAAGGAGCCCGAATCCCAAGGTCAAGCCCGCCGCGGCGGTGTCGGCGATCGCACCCGAGGCGGCCCCTGAAGCGGCGCCGATCACGGCCGCCTGACTCTTGTCGACCGTGTAGACGGCGAGGTGCCAGTCGCTCTTCATGCGTCGGATGATTTCGCGGTTCACGCCCGTGCCGTGCAGACCGTTCACCGACAAGAGGCGCGTCGTGAGCGCGCAGAAGCTGTCGGCGGCGTCGGCCGACAAAGAAGCCTGAGCGTCCTTGACGACGTCCGTCTTGTCCTTGAGGAAGCCGAAACGCTGCGCCATCGAGATCGCCTGATCCTTGAGCGAGGGCGTCGGGACGAGTTCGGTCATCGTGAGAAGATGCGTCAGGTGATGCGCGATCGCTTCGACGGAACTCGCGTAGACGGCGCGGCGGCCCCGCACCCAGACTTCGCGAAGCGAGGCGTAGGCGGCGGAAAGCGACTCGGGGAGGGCTTCGCCGATTGCGTCAAAGAGCGCCACCTCCTGCACCCAGCAGCGCGCAAAGGCGTCCATCGGGAGGATCTTGTGAACGAAGGGATAGGGAGCGAGCGCCTTCTGCCAGGCTTCGATCTCTTCCTTTTCCTTGGCGCGACTCGGGTCGCCCATCTGGTTCAGAAGCACGATGACGGGCTTTCCGATCCAGGAGAGGATCTCCATTTCCGCGGGAATGTAGCCCGCGCGGTCGGGGCGCTCCGTTACGTTCACGAGATAGAGCACCACGCTCGAAGTGTCGCGGATGTGACGCACGACGCGCTGATCGAGGAAGAAGGCCTTGTCGGTGAAGCGGTCCCAGATTTCGCTCAAAAACCATCCGATCGGGTTCGAGCGGCCGCGAAGACGCTCGGCAAGGCGCACGGAATTGCCGAAGCCCGGGGTGTCCCAGAGAACGAGCTCGCAGCCTGCGGGATCGCGCGCGAGCACGTAGTCGTCCGTCGTTTCGGTGACGTGCGGACGGTCGGCGACCTCTCCCACGTCTCGTGAGAGAAGCGTGCGCGCCAACGTGGTCTTCCCGATGTTGGTGTGACTCACGAGGCTCAGGTGTACGCGTAATGGATCGGAGGAAAACATCTGAAAAAAATGCCGGTGGTTTTCTCTTATTGTAGGCGCAGGAAGGTGAGCGTCGCATGACGCTCCGCGGCGAAGCTTTCCCAGAGGGCCTTTCGCGCGGTGAGACGCTCGGAGTCGGCTCCGAATTGCTTCTCAAGACCCGAGAGATCGACAAGGAGCGGCAAGTTGCCCTCCCGGCGCTTTGCGACCACTTCGAGCCAGCGCCCGTGGACTTCGTCCTCGGGCGTGGCGATGCCGTCAAAGAGGAGAACCTCGGCCCCGGTCTCGACCGAGGCGAGGACGTTTTCGGGTTCATCTTTCCAGACGTCGATCGTTCGCCAATGAAGATCGGGTTGCATCAGCAACGTCGCCGTGCGTCGGCGAAGCGATTCGTCGGCGGGGACGGTCGTGAGGACCGTCGCGCCCGTCAAGGCGGGAGAGACGGATGCCGAATTCTGCGGGGAAGCGGTCGCTTCCGTTTCCTCCTCGGTCCAGACGAAACTCGTGCGGGCGGCCTTGGCGCGGCGGTCCGCAACGAAGGCGAGAAGAAGCCGGGGAAGAATCACGACGCCCGCGACGAGTCCCATGAGGCGAAGAAGCCAGGCGGCCGCGTCGGGACTCCCTTCGGGGTTCACGCGAAGATTCATGTCGGCGATCGCCGCGGCGTCCGGGAAGGAAAGGCCGAAGATTTCGAGCGGAACGAGTCCGTAGGTGGCGGCAAAGAGGTTCGCAAGCCACGCCTCGTGGCCCGCAAGCCAGGTGCTTGTCCAGCCGACCGTGTAGGCGGTGCCGATTCCTCGGAAGGCGAGTCCCGTCAAAAGCCCTGCGCCCAAGGCCGCGGCCGCGAGATGAAAGGCGCGCGCCGCGTCAAAGCGAAGCGAGGGCGCCAGAAGCGTGAGCCACAGGGGACGCTCCTTGAGCGTCTGCTTTTTCACCGCGGGCATGCGAACCCGCGCTAGGAGTTCCGTGAAGAGACGGCGTCCCGGCCACTTGGGCGCAAAGCCGAGGAGTCCGGCGACGGCGCCGACGAAGAGGAGAACGTAGAGGACGATCTGCCAGAAGAGAACGAAAAGGAGCGCGGGCGACAAAAGGTTCACGACGGCGCCTTCCGACGTGAAACGGTCGGTGAGAACGCCGAGCAGATAGGCGGCAAAGACCAATGCGCCCGTGAAGAGCCCTGTCGGCAACGCCGGCATGCGGGAGGGTTTGAGCGAGCGTCGACTCAGCACGAGCTTCGCCTTTGCGAGGGCACGATCCTTCGGATCTTTCCCTGCGATGAGGCGGGCGTCGGCCGCGGCCGACGTTTCGGGGCCGTCGATCTCTTCAGAAGCGCGGGCGGCGATCAGCACGCCCGCTTCTTCGGGCGTCACGGCAAAACGGAGGGTTTCCTTCACGACGCATCTCCCAAGGCTTTGCGGATGACGGTGTTTTCGGGCGTCTCCCAGTGGTAAGAAGGATCCACGATCGAATCCGTCGGATCTTCGCCCTTCCATTCGATCCCTGCGAGGTCGAGCAGGAGCGGCGCCGTCCAGTCGGTGCGGAAGTTTTCCGACGCGGCCTTGCGGTCTGCGGCCGGACGCTCCCAGAGGAGCGCGGGAATGCGGTAGCCGCTCGGCAGGTTCGCCGCATGACCCGTACGGTCGGCGAGGTCGCCGATTTCCTGCCCGTGATCCGAAAGATAGAACCACGTGACGGGACCGGACTTGGCCGCCGTCATTTTGAGGGTCTCCGCAAGAATGTGGTCGTGGTAGCGCATGGTGCGGTCGTAGTCTTCGCGCGTTTCAATTGTGAGAAAGGACCTTCCCTTGTCTTCGAGACGCTGCTCGACCGGGTTGTCGGGCGTCCAGACTTCCGGATAGTCTTCCGGGGCGCGCAGACGATAGTGCGGGTGCGCGCCGATGAGATGCACGATGACGAGATGTTTTTCCGCGGGTTCCGAAAGCGCTTCGCGAAGCGGCTCGATCACCTTTTCGTCGAGCGACACCGAGGAGCGTCCGCCCAACTTGTTGAGGAAAAGGCTTCGGTCGGCAAGCGAAGCAAACTGCTGACGGATCGCTACGTCTTCCTGATTGCTGATCCAGGTGATGCGGTAGCCCGCCGCGCGAAAGAGCGGCAGGAGTAGATTTTCCTTCGGGCCTTTTTCCGTTGCGGCGAAGGTGAACATGTCCTCAAACGAGGCGATGGTGCTCGACGACACGGCCCAGGCGTTCTCGAAGACTTCCAGGGGCGGCGTGAGCGTTTGGGAGAGACCGCGAAGCTCCGGCGTCGTATCGAGTTCATACCCGTAGAGCGACCAGGCCTTCGGATTGATGCTCTCGCCGATCACCCAGACGATGGTGCGGGGACCCGCGTCGCCCTTCGTGAGAAGCGCCTTGCCGCGATCCAAAAGCGCGTCGCGCGAAGCGAGGGTCTTCGCCCAGTTCGCCTTCACCTCTTCGACGTCCGCGACCCAGCCCGGCCAATAGAGAAACGGCGAGAAACGACGCCAGGGCCGCACGCCGTATGCGGCGGCCGACACGATGACGAGAAAGCCGACCAGAATTCCGGCGGCCCAGCGCGAGACGGATCGGTCGCCTTCGCGCAGTTTCGCGATAAGGCGCAGTGACAAGAGAATCAGAAAGAGGACGGGGACGGTCCAGAGAAGAATGCCGCCCCAGTCGTTTTGGAGAAATTCGAGGCCTTCCGAAGACGTGGTGTTCGCGACCGATTCCAAGACGTAGGACGAGCCAGGGTCGGTCTCGTAGGTGTGAAGAAGGTAGCCCCGCACGCCGATGTCGAGGAAGGAGACCGTCAGTCCGATCCAAGCGAGCGCCTTTGCGACGAAATGGGGTTTTCCGTCGGGAATCCGAAGGAGCAACAGAAGAACGAAGGGAAAGGTGAGTCCCCAGACCTGCAGGGCGCGCCGCCAGGAAAATGCGGCGAGCGCGAGAAGAAGCGTTGCGAAGAGGATAACCGCCGCCGTGCGGCAGACGTTGCGGTCGGTCGTGAAGAACCGGAACATGAATGGTCCACCTCAGAAAATCGGACGCCGGGACAGCAGGGTGCGGGCGGCCACTTCCGGATCGGATTTGCCGCAAACGGCGGACACGACGGCGATTCCGGCGACGCCCGTTTCATAAACGGAGCGGGCGTTCCCTTCGTGGATGCCGCCGATCGCGACCGCGGGGACCGGGGCGTGCTGAAGAAGCGAACGAAGTCCGTCGAGTCCCACGACGGGGGCCGCGTCCATTTTGGTGCCCGTCGGAAAGACGGGGCCGATGCCGATGTGATCCGCCGCGGGCGAAAGGCTCGACAGTTCATCCATATTCGAGATCGATTGTCCCACGAATGCGTCGGGACCGACGATGAGCCGGCAATCTTCGGGTGACAGATCCTTTTGTCCGACGTGTACGCCCGCGGCGCCGACCGCGCGGGCGACGTCCGCGTGGTCGTTGATGATGAGCGGGACGGATGCGGGCATGACGCGAAGGAGCTCCCTCGCACACTCGGCAATCGCGCGTTTTTTCCAGTTGGGGGCGCGCAGCTGCACGACGGTGACGCCGCCGTGGAGGGCGGCGAGCGTCGTCTCGATCATTCCGTCGGCCCCGCCGCAGAGATCGGGGTCGAGCACCAGGTAGAGGGTCAGGTCGAGCGCTCTCATGCCTTCCTTCCCGTGAGATAGAGACCGTCGATGTAGTGAACGTGAAAACTCCCCGGCGCCTCGGCGTGTTTGGCGGCGTACTTCGCCGCACGTTTGGCGAGCGTGGACGCGGCGGCCGCCGCCGCAACCCGGTCCGGCGTCACCGCGGCGAAGGCCGCGACCAAGGCCGAGAGCGAACACCCGGTGCCGACGACGAGCGTCGCCATTTCATGGCCGCCCGAGATCGAAACCGTGCGTTCGCCGTCCGTCACGTAGTCCGTTTCGCCCGTGACGTGCACGACGGTCGGAACGGTACGTGCGAGAAGTTGCGCGGCTTCGAGCGCCGAGTCGGATGAGTCGCAGCTGTCGACTCCTTTTCCGGACGAGGAAAAGCCCGCGAGCGCACGGATTTCGCTGGCATTCCCTCGGATGACAGTCGGGCGCTTTGCGACGAACGATCGGATGACGTCGTCGCGCCAGGGAATCCCGCCCGCCGCCACGGGATCGAGCACCCAGGGCGTCTGTTTTTCGTTGGCGGCGTCTGCGGCGAGGTTCATGGCTCGGATACGTTCGGCCGTAGGCGTGCCGATGTTGATCAAAAGACCGTCGGCGATCCCGGCGAAGGTGCCCGATTCCTCCGGCGCCACGACCATGGCGGGGGAGGCGCCAGCCGCGAGCAAGACGTCCGCCGTGATTTCCTGCACGACGTCGTTCGTGAGGACATGCACGAGCGGGCGGTTCGCACGGAGTTTTTCCAAAAGTTCGGAGAATTCGGATTCGGGAAAGTCGATCATGGCGCAAAGAGGTCCCTCGGGGTCTCCGAGGGCGATTCGTATGAAGAGAAGGAGATAGTAGCAGTCCCGAAAAGCGTCGGTCGCTTCCTTTGGCTAGAATGTTTCCTTCGATTCGTTACCGCCAGACCGACATGCTTGTTCATCCGCAGTTCGACCCCGTCGTTTTTACGCTCGGTCCTCTTTCCGTGCGTTGGTACGGCGTAATGTATCTTTTGGGCTTCGCCGCTTTCTGGTGCCTGGGACGCCTGCGCGCCAAGGAAGCCTGGCGCGGGATCACGCCCGAGGACGTGGAGGATCTGCTCTTTTACGGGGTCTTCGGCGTGGTGTTGGGCGGACGGCTCGGCTACTGCCTCTTTTATCAGCCGGGCTACTATCTCTCGCATCCGGGTGAAATCTTTGCGCTCTGGCACGGCGGGATGAGCGCGCACGGCGGCCTTCTCGGCGTCATCCTCGTCATGATTCTTTTTGCCTGGCGAAAGAAAAAGTCGCTCTTCACGGTCTCGGACTTTGTGGCGCCGCTCGTGCCGCTCGGTCTCATGGCGGGCCGCATCGGAAATTTCATCAACGGAGAGCTTTGGGGGCGTCCCGCTTCCCCCGATCTTCCCTGGGCGATGGTCTTCCCTCAGGCGGCTGACGGCATCGCCCGTCACCCTTCGCAACTCTATGAAGCCCTGGGCGAAGGCCTTATTCTCTTTCTTATGCTCTACGTCGTCTCCCGCAAGCCGACGAAGCCCGGCTTCGTATCGGGACTCTTCTGCCTTGGGTACGGTGTGGCGCGCTTCATCGTCGAATTTTTCCGCGAACCCGACGCCTTTTTGGGACTTCAGGCGCTTTCCCTCTCGCAGGGACAGTGGCTTACGATTCCCGTCATTTTGTTGGGCGCGTTTTTGGTTTGGAGAGCACGCTGAATGTTTCGTTGCGTCATCAATCTGGATTCCTCCATTGACCGCTGGCACAGCATCAAGTCGCAGTTCGACGCTTTTGGGCTCGAAGTCGAGCGCATTTCGGGAGTGTTGGGAAAGGCCTTGACGCAGGAAGAAACGGCGGCGGTCCTGAAACCCGTTGAATTCGGCTACGTCTACCCTCTGCAACTCTCTGAGATAGGATGTTTTCTGAGTCACCGCAAGGCCTGGGAGGCCTTCCTTGCGTCGGGGGAAAAATGGGGTATGGTACTCGAGGACGACGCACGCCTTGCCAAGGAATTTCCCGAAATTTTCGCCAAAGAAGACTGGATTCCCGAGGATGTGGACTGTCTGAAGGTGGGAAGTAGCGGCCTGTCGGTGAAGGTTCGGGACATCCGCAAGATTGCCGGCATCGGTACGATTTTCCGACAGGTTCGCCCGACGCCCTTCAATACGGCCTGCTACCTCCTCTCTGCGTCTGCCGCACGGGATTTGCTCGCCATGACGACGCGCTTTAATTGTCCTGTCGACTACATGCTCTTTTCGCCGTGGTTCGACTTCGTGCATACGCACAAGGTCTATCGGCTTGATCCGCAGCTCGTGCGAACGGTGGGAGCGCCTTCGGACATCGGTCTCAGAAAATCGAAACGCTTCAGCCGTCCCTGGCGGCATCAGTTGAATCCTCTTCGGTGGTGGCGTCAGATCTGCATTTCGTACGAGAAGAGAAACGGCACCCCCTATCGGATGAAGGACGGAACATTCGAATGAGAAAAGGCGCGGCAATGCCGCGCCTTTTCTTCCTAATAAATTCACTCCCGATCAGGCCGCCATGATCGCCCGATAGAGCATGTAGGAGGCGAGCACGTAGAGAAGCGAGGCGAAGATGCGCTTCAAGGGCTTCGTGTCGATGGAGTGCGCTACCTTCGCGCCGATCGGAGCGGTGAAGATGCTCATGACGGCGACCGAAAAGAGGGCGGGAAGGTGAATGTAGCCGAGCGTGTAGGGGAATCCGGGAAGGGTGGGTTCGGCCCAACCGCTCACGATGTAGCCGATGGTGCCCGCAAAGGCGATCGGAAAGCCGAGCGCGGAAGAGGTGCCGATGGCCTTGTGCATCGGAACGTTGCAGTAGGTGAGAAAGGGCACCGAAATGAAACCGCCGCCCGCACCGACCAAGGCTGAAATGGTACCGATCGCGGTACCTGCGCCGACCATGCCGGCCGTGCCGGGAAGACCGCGCGATGCGGCCACCTTCTTTGCAAAGAACATCTTCGTTGCGGAATAGCCGACGAATCCCGCAAAGATGAGCGCCACCCAGAAGGTCGAAAGGTAGCCTGTGATTTGTGCGCCGAGAATGCCGCCCAGGAGAATGCCGGGGGCGATGGCGGCGACCACCTTCCAGAGGACCGCGCCGCGGGAAGCATGAGCCCGGACGGAGGAGAGCGACGTGAAGAGGATCGTCCCCATGGAGGTCGCGATCGCCACATGCACGATGTGTTCGGTCGGAATGTCCGCGTAGGAGAGAAGAAGCGTCAAGAAGGGCGTCAGAACCATGCCGCCGCCGATGCCGAGAAGACCGGCGAGAAAACCCGTGCAGCAGCCGAGTGCGGCCAGGGAGAAAACAATCCAGAGCTCCATGATGTGCGGACTCCCAAGGGATGAATCAATCAGTGAAAGAGGGTTTTGAGAATATGCGCGAAGTCGTCCCGCTCAACCGGCGTGATGGAGAGGCGGTTGCCCCGCCGCAGAATGCGAAGATTGGCGAGTGCCGGGTCGTTGCGAAGCGCCTTGATCGGGATGACGGAGCATTTGGCGAGGGCCTTCACGTCGATCGTGAGCCACCGGGGATTCTCTTTGGGGCTCTTCGGATCGAAGTAGTCGCTTTGGGGATCGAACTGCAGCTCGTCGGGATACGGAGCGGAAGCAATTTCCGCCGCGCCTACGATGCCGGGTTCGGCGCAACTCGAGTGATAAAAGAGCACGGCGTCGCCCACTTCCATGTCGTCTCGGATGAAGTTTCTCGCCTGATAGTTGCGGATGCCGAACCACGAAACCGTTTGGTTCGGAGCCGAGAGCGCGTCGTCGATGGAGCATTCTCCGGGTTCGGACTTCATCAGCCAAAAACGGCGTGCGTTCAGAAGACGCTCAAGAAGGTCGGGCGAGAGAGACATGAGTGCGCCTCAAAAGAAAAAAGGGCAACCGTGGTTGCCCTTCAAGAAAAGTGCTCCTGCAGTGGAATCGGGCTACGTATCCTGAACCGGGAGTTCAGGGCGGTCGGCTCCGGGACGGACTGGGCGGTACAACGCGTGTTCCGCACTCCATCGGTCCTCGAGTACACCAACCTATTTGTCAAAGCATTGGTTCTAGGTACCTTGGAGCCCGAACGCTCTCACCGCAGGATTGCAATCATTGTAGCGGAAAGATTCGAGAAAATCAGAAGAATCCCGAAGCACGGGCGGGTGCGGCGTAGATCGCTTCCTCACAGAGTCGGCAAAGGTCGTCGATCTCCTTCTCCCACACGGCCGTATCGGCGGTCGTAGTTGCGGCGGAGAGTGCCTGAGAAACCGCGGGTTCTTCAACCGCTTGATTCATCGGTAACGTTCCCTGAGGCTCTTCGGACGAAGTCGGTTCTTCCGCAACCACGGGCTCAGAGACTTCCTCTTCGGGGAGCTCGAGCGGCAGTTCAGGTTCCGGCGGCGGAGCCTTGGGTTGCGCAACCTTTTCTTCGAGTTCCGCCACGCGGGCCTCGAGCGTGCTCTGCGTCTTGGAGTCGTCGTACGCGATCTCGAGCGCGGCGAGGACGGCGATCTGATCAAGCGCCACGACGCGGCCGCCGCTGCGGATCGCTTCCATATGCTGATCCACGCGCTGAGCGCACTGCTCGAGCACGGGCTCTTCGCCCGGCGTGACGGCGAGGCGATAGTTGCGGCTGAAAATGCGCAAATTGAGTTCGGGCATCGTCTCTCCTTACGATTCGAATTCGGCGGGATTCGTCAGACGATTGAGCTGCTGGATCTGGGCGTTGAGTTTCTTGAGTCGCTGCTGCGCCTGATCCAATTCCGCTTGTGCGGAAGCCAAACGACTGCGAAGACGAAGGTTTTCCTGGCGTTCTTCCCTCAGTACGAGCGTGAGCTGCTCGATGAGGCGGCGAAGCCGCTCGAGTTTTTCCTTCATTCAGAAGTCTCCTTCTTCGCTTCATCCTTGGGAAGGTCTTCCTTCGGGGCGAAGTTTCGAATGTTTCCGAGAATCAGTTGGTCGGCCTGTTCTTCGTCGGGCATGGCGTCGGAGGTCCAGCTCTTCACGCGGTCTTCGTCGTTGAAGTAGACGGTGAGGCGGCGAAGCTGCTCTTCACCGTTGCCGCGGCGCAGATAGTAGACGTAGTCCCACTGATAACGGTGGAACTGGTCGCGGATGAGCGGTACGCCGAGGAGGAACTGCACCTGCGCGGCGGTCATGCCCTCTTCGAGCTGATTGACCATTTCGCTGGTGACGAGGTTGCCTTGATGGACGTCCGCACGGTAGGGCTGCAGGAAGTAGGGAATGTAGTCGGTGGGGTTTTCCCAAGCGTCCGCCATGCTCGAACACCCCGTGAGATTCGTGGTCAGGATAAGCAGGGCGGCGGGTGCGAGGAAACGTTGGAACTGCATGGTGAAAGGGTGTTATTTTGAAAAGGTTCAATGCAAATCGGCATAAGCCCCCTTATGATACGCATCATAAGGTCCAAAGAGGGAGCAAAAGGTGAACGAAACGTCTCGAAACCAATCCGCGGAACTCAAAACGCTCGGTCTGAAGGCGACGGGTCCCCGCATGAAGATTTTGGAACTCTTCCAGCGAATCTCCGAACAGGGCGAAGGTGTGGTCCGTCATCTCTCCGCCGAAGACGTCTACCGCATGTTGGTGGAAGAAAAGAGCGACATCGGATTGGCGACGGTCTACCGCGTTCTGACGCAATTCGAAACGGCGGGCATTCTGGTGCGCCACCACTTCGATTCGGGCCGCGCCACCTACGAACTCGCCGAAGGTCAGCATCACGACCACATCGTCTGCATGCGTTGCGGGCGCGTCGAAGAGTTCGTGGACGTCGACATTGAACGCATGCAGCGCAACGTCGCGAAAAAGTACGGGTATGACCTGTGCGACCACTCCCTAATTCTCTACGGCATCTGCGAAGCGTGCCGCAAGGAAGAAGAGCTGAAGAATGAAAAACAGTGAAATTCTGGCGGAATTTCCAAAAATTCATCCGGTCTATCGGGGCGACCTGGACGGTCGCTCCGTTCATTTTGAGGACGCCGACGTCGACGGTTGGCGACTGATCGGCAAAGGGGGCGAGCGTCTTACATGCTTCTCGCCTCTCTTTCCCGAGGGCTGCGTAAAACTCAGCGCGCGGTTTTGCTGTCCGCAGACCGTGCGCGAGGTCGACTACCTCAATTACCTCCGAAAAAAGGGTGTGACGGCAAGTTTCATGCCGAAGTTCCTCGGTTCTCTCTCGTCTCCTTCCTACGTGGGGCTTGCGGTGGAGGCTTTTCTCCCGACCGAGGATCGGAAGATTTGGCTCCTCGGCGACTATCTCCGGGAAGTCAAAGGGGCGGACGAATCGGTGTGGAAGCGCCTCGAAGACGCCCTGCGCGCGACGAAGCGAGAAATGCATGAAAAGGGCGTCGTGGTGAGCGACATCGGAACCTCCAACATGTTCATCATCGAAGAAGCGGGGAGACTGCGCCCCGTGATTTTCGACGGCTATTACATTCCCGAGCACATCCCGACCGCGAAGTACATCCCGTGGTTTCGCAACCTTAAGATCAATCGGCAGTGGGCGAAGTTCGCCCGACGCTATCAACGCGCAACGGGGCGAACCATCAGTTTCGAATGAGGAGCCCCCGGAAGGCGACGTTCAGCGCAAAGATGATCGTCGCCATGGCGGCGCCGCTCGCGAGATACCCCGCATCGAGACTCTGAAGGGCCGCGACGGCGCCCGTGATGGTTTCGGGACTGTAGAGAAACACCAGGGCCGAAATCGTGGTGAGCGCGTTCGAGAAGAAATACGCGAACGTTTCCCTGAGCGGTCGTCCGCAAAGCGGCGCGAGGACTCTCATCGTCGTGTAGGCGTAACCGCGCCCCAAAAGAAGTCCCGCCGCTTCATAGGTGGCGGGAAGCGCCTTGAGACTTGTGCTGAGCGTCAGGTATCCCACGGTAAAGAGGTGTACGAGCGTGTTGAAGAGAACGAGAAGGCGATTTCCCCAGACGCCGGAGAAAATTTCCCAGCCGCTCAAACTCATGGCAAAACCGAGACCCAGGATCGTACCCGGAACGGCCATGGGAAGCAACGCCGCCGCATGAAAGAAGGCGCCCACGGGACGCACCGCCTCTTTGTGCCGAGTCATGAGAACGCTCGTCACCCAGGCGAGAAGGACACCCGAGAGAGCCGTCGAGAAGGCAAGTCCCAGACTGTTGACGACGGGAGCGATACCGTAGGAGAGCGAGGTAAGCGAATAGGCTTCAAGCGTCCATGTGCGGTCGTAGGGCCAGGCCTGAACAAAGGAGGCAAGCATGACGGCAGCGATCGAAGCAAGCATGCCCGCCACGATGAACCAGGAAAGTCCTCCGAAGAAAGCGTCGCGTCCGAGGTTCGGTTCAATTCTCAGAGGCTGCGGCGTGCCGCGTTCCTCTTTGCGTCGTGAGAGAAGCGTGTAGGCACCGAAGGCGAGAAGCGACGGAACCATGAGCCAGAAGCTCAGCAGAGCCGCACGCTGAAAGTCCGCGAGACCGATCGCGTATTTGTAGATTTCGGTTGCGAGCATCGGAACGTTGCCGCCCAAAAGCTTCGGTACGCCGAAGTCGGTGACGGTGAGAACGAAGGCGATCAACAGGGCGTTCACGACGGCGTCGCGCAGGTGCGGCAAAAGAACGGTGCGAAAGCGCCGCCCCGTGTCGCTTCCGAGTAGAAGCGCCGCGTCGAGAAGCCGTTGGTCGAGCGTGCGGAAAGCAAGCGACAATTGCAGGGTTGTGTGCGGCAGCGTGAAGAGAACGCCCCCCGCCAACAACCCCGGTACTCCGTAGAGTTGCGTCGGGAAAAGAAGTCCGTAGTTGCCGAAGAGATAGACGAGCCCCATGGCGGGCATGAAGGAGGGCGCCAGAAGCGGGGCCATGAAAAGCCACCCGAGCGCTTTGCGGCCCGGCGCCTTCGTCAACGTCATGGTGTAGGCGAGAATGCCGCCCAAAACCGTACTTAAAAGCGCCGTGAGGCCGCCCACCCAGAGCGTATTGCCGACGGCGCGCAGCATTGGGGGCGAAAGAAGCATTCCGAGGACGTCTCCAGCGGACGTCGTCCCGGAAAAGGCTTCGCCTACCAACGCACCCAGCGGGAAGAGAATCCCGACGGCGAGCGGAATCGTGAGAAGAAAAAGAAGGGGACGCATCACCATCGGCACCACCTTGCCTTGGGAAGTTGAACGACGAGCAGTTCGCCCTCACGAAGCCAGGGATGCTCCACCCGCACGACGTCCGCCGTGACGGTGGTTTTGAAGTCGTTCAAAAGCACGTGGGCGCGAAGCATGTCGCCCCGGAACTCAAAGCGCTGCACTTTGCCTACGAAACTCTCGGGCGCGGCGATTGTTTGTTCTGTGGGCTCGAACAACTTCACGTCCGCGTAGCGGATGCCGACGGTACCGTCGGAGCCGGGGAGCGTCAGAAGATTCATGTCGCCCACGAACGTGGCCGAGAAGGCGCTTTCCGGATGTTCGTAGAGTTCGTCGGGCGTACCAAAGTCTTCGAGCTTGCCGTCGTGCAGCACCGCCACGAAGTCGGAGAGCGTCAACGCCTCCGTACGGTCGTGCGTGACCATGAGCGTCGTAACGCCGCTTTTTCGCTGAATCTCCCGCAATTCCTCGCCGATCGCCGCACGACTCCAAGCATCGAGTGCCGAGAGCGGTTCGTCGAGAAGAAGAATGCTCGGATTGGGCGCGAGGGAGCGGGCGATGGCGACGCGCTGTTGCTGACCGCCCGAAAGTTCATGAGGACGGCGTTCGGCAAAGGCTTCAAGGCCCACGAGCGCGAGCATTTCGCGCATACGTTCTCGTCGGGCCTCGGTCGGCCAGAGGGGTGCACCTGACGCGTCCTTTCCATGGAGACCGTAGAGAACGTTTTCCGCCACCGTGAGGTTCGGAAAGAGGGCGTACTGCTGAAAAACCATCCCGATCTTGCGGCGAACGGGCGGAATGTCGGTAATTTCCGTGTCGTCCACGAAAATCTGGCCGCCGCTCGGACGCTCGAGTCCCGTGATGAGGCGCAACAGCGTGGACTTTCCGCAGCCCGATGGCCCGAGAATACTCGTGAAGCGCCCGCCCGGGAAGGAGAGCGTGAGCGGATGGAGCGCTACGGTCGATCCGAAGCGCTTCGAGAGGTCTCGAAGATGAAGCGTGTGACTCATGATCGTGTCCTTATCGTTCGCCCACTGTTTCCTGCCACTTCTGCAGAATCTCGTTTTTGCGCTGGGCAGCGTTTAGGAAGTTCATCGGAATCATGTGCTCAAGCGTCTCTCGTCCTTCTTGTGTGGAAAAATCCTCGCGGGCGGCAATGCCGCTGAAGTCGGCCGCAATGCGGGCGACTTCCTCGCCTGCGCAGAAGTCGAGAAACGCCTTGGCGGCTTCGGGGTGTTTCGTACCGGCGACCAGGGCGCTTCCTTCGGCATCCCAACCGATGCCTTCTTCAGGCTCGACAACCTTGAGGGGAATCTTCGGGTTACGGTAGGGCTTCGTGAAGGCGTTGGAACTTAATCCGACCGCAATTTCTCCCTGCGCCACCATGGAGATCGGGCGCGATCCCGAGAACGTGTAAAAGAGCATGTTCTCGTGAAGCGCCTTGACGAACGCCCAGGTCTTTTCTTCGCCGAAGAGTTCGAGCCAGCCCAGAAGAATCATGTAGCCCGTACTTGACGAGACGGGATGCGGCATGGCGATTTTCCCGCGATAGACGGGATCGGTGAGGTCGGTCCAATGCTTCGGAACGGGAAGATTCTGCCGTGTCAAAAGCTCTTCGTTGAGACAAATGGCGCTCCCCCAGGCATTGATGCCGACCCACATCGAATTCTTGGAAAGGAAACGAGAGTCGAGTGCCTCGGCGTCTTTCGGTCGGTACGGTGTGAGGACGCCTTCGGCGGCGAGTGTTTCGATTCCGATCACGGAAATCGCGTGCACGACATCAGCCTGCGGGGCGTTTCGCTCCGCAAGAAGACGCGCGACGATGGGGGATGCGGAATCCCGCAGAAACGTGATTTCGACATCGGGGTGACGGGCTTCAAAAGCCTCTTTGTAGAGCGTAAGAAGCTCAGGCTGTGAAGCCGTGTAGACCCGGAGGGTTTCGGCCCCGAGAGGGAGCGAAAGGAAAAACGTTGCGAAAACCGCCGCGAGTGCAGTATGACGAAAAGAGGGGAAACGACGCATTACTCGAGCCTGAATTCTTTCTTGATCGTCTCAATGAGGAGGCGCGCAATCTTGTCGGAGGTACTTGTCGACTTGTTCTTGAGGTTGAGCGAAATGAGGCAGTCGAGAACGCGTTCGCGAAGGATGGACGAGCTGATGCCTTCTGTGCGCGGGAAGATGACGAGCTTCTCTTCCGGAATGTGGTTCGAATTGTCGTTGCCGTGCACGAGCAGGTCGCAGTTGTGCGCCACGACGAAAGCGTCGTCGATGAGCCAGGGGCAGGGAACGACTTCGTCCACGTAGCGAATTGCCTCGAGGATTTCCTTGCGCTCTTCGAAGTTGAGTTCGGGGACGTAGCCCTTCTTCTTCTCGATTTCTTCGTCCGTGGTGAGCGCCACGACGACGTGCCCGATCTCGTGTGCCTTCTTCAAAAGGCGGATGTGACCGTGGTGGAGGAGCGTGGCCGACATGTCGACCATGACGCGCAAAGGTTTGTCCATTTTGAAATCCTTTTAAAAGTCGATGTACTGCACGCGAAAACGGCGGTCTTCGGGCGGCAGCGGAGTCATGTAGTCGTTGCCGTATTCTACCTTGAGGTAGACGTCGGGAACGCGGGGCCCGGGCATCTTGCGCCCGCAAAAATCAAGCGCTCTCGCAACCGGCAGCATTTCGTCGATCGGAAAGCTGTTGTCCTGATAGTACTTGGACTCGTACCGCAGACGCGTGAAGTGCGCGGCATGGTCTGCCTTGTTGCGAAGGTAATTGCGGATGGGGCGGCAGGGATACTTCAGGAGACTCAAAAGAATCTTGTAGGGGTGCCAGGCGGGGTAGCGGTGGCGGCTGTCGATCCATTTTTTGAGCCGCAACAGCGTCTCTGCTTCAGGGCCGGTCTCACGCAAGACAAAGAGGTCGAGAAAGATCGGTTGCCACTTCGTCATGTCCTGACCTCGGACGAAGTGGTATCGGTCGTCGCGAAGTTTGAGAATGCGCCCAAGGTCGAGCTTCAGGTAGGGCGGCAATTCCGACTGCAGTGCGCAGAGCTTTTCGAAATGGGGGCGCGTCATCATGAGGTCGACGTCGTCGTCCCAGGGAATGAATCCGTGATGACGCACGGCGCCGAGCAGGGTACCGAAGGAGAGCATGTATTCGATTCCGTGGGCTTCGCAGAAGTCGTCGAATTCGAAAAGAAGATCCTTCAGCTTTTCGTGATAGCGTTGACGCTCATCGTCGGTGAGTTCAAGTTGCATGGGGCCCCCCGCAAGCAAAAAAGGCGCAGAAGATGTCTCTTCTGCGCCTCGGAATTCTGGTGCGCGATACTGGTTTCGAACCAGTGACCCCTGCCGTGTGAAGGCAGTGCTCTACCACTGAGCTAACCGCGCCAACTGAGAAGACGTATTATACAGATTCCAAGGAAAAATGCAAGGGTCCGGAGAAAAAAAGTTCAGAAGGTCAACCCTTGCGTCCGCCGATGCTGTCGCAACCCTTGTTCGCAAGCTCGTCGGCCTTTTCGTTGCCGGGTTCTCCGGCGTGTCCCTTCACCCAGCGCCATTCAATGTCGAACTGCCCGCAGAGACGATCGAGCTCCTGCCAGAGCTCGCGGTTCTTGACGGGAGTCTTCGAGGCCGTCACCCAGTTTTTCTTTTTCCAGCCGTGGATCCACTTGGTGATGCCGTCCTTGACGTAGCTGCTGTCGGTGTGAATGACGACGGGGCAGGGACGGCGGATGAGCTTCAGGGCTTCGATGACGGCCGTGAGTTCCATTTGGTTGTTGGTGACGTTCGGCGCACCGCCGAAAATTTCCTTCGTGTGGGCGCCCCATACGAGATAGGCTCCCCAACCGCCGATCCCTGGGTTGCCCTTGGATGCGCCGTCGGTCCAAATTTCGAGTTTCTTTTCCGTGTTGTCCGTTGTCATGGCTGAGTGTCGATTTTCGAAGAGAGCGGGCGCGGGATGGTTTTTTGCCCCGCTTTGCCGGCAAGAGCGCTGAGTGTATCCGTAAACGAAGTCGTGACGGGCGGAATGCGGCCGGGGATTTTCTTCACGGCGGAGAGAAGATAGAGATTCCCGCACTGAGGGAACCAACGGTCCCCCGCCTTGTCGAGCCACCGCCAACGGTTGAGCGCCGTAAGACGCCGACGTGCCGGGCGATAAATGCCGAAGTGACCTTCCTCTGTTCTCAGTCCCAAAAGAGCGAACCAATCCTTGAGGCGCGGAACGCTGATGGGCATGGTGTCGGCGGGGAGATAAGGACGACATCCGAACCGAACGAACTGCTGATGCCACCACCAAGGGCCGAGAGGATTGAAGCCCGCTAGAAAGAGACGGCCTTCGGGGGCCAGAACGCGGACCGCTTCGGCGAGGAGTTGTTGCGGTGCGGGAGAAAAGTCGAGGCTGTGCGGCAAAACGACCAGATCGAAGGTTTCGTTCGCAAAAGGGAGCGCTTCCGGTAGCGCCGCGACGAGACGCCAGTCCTCGCGAAGCGGCTCTTCCCTCTCTGAAGGCGAATCTGAAAGGAGGAGCCAGTGTTCCTTCATGCCGTTGGCGCGCAGTGTGTCGAGCAAAGGCATTCCAATCTGCAGGGCACGGTCGCCGAGGACGTGCTCGACCATCCCGTCGAAAAGGCGGGATTCCCACTGTCGGACAACTTGTCCGGGCGGAGATTGAAAAAAGGAAAGTGTGTCTTCGGTCTGCATGTCGTCTCACTGAAGAAGATTCCCGATCATCGTAAGGACGGCGCCCCACGTACGCCCACCCCTTAACAGATTGTTTCGCAATCCGCGTGAAGCACACGTTAGGCCCCAAGTCTTCCGTAGAATAGTGCATTCTCCCGAAGATCGATTTTTCTTTTCCCCAACGCCCTTCATGCCGCATTACTTTCCCCGTTCGCTTTTGGCGCTTGCCCTGAGCCTTTCTTTTTTCGTCGCTACTCCCGGCGCACAGGCCGCTTCGGAAGACGACGACATTCCGGCGAGCGTCGCCAATGCCGAAGCCCTTCCTGCGGACGATGCGAGTTCGGTGGAGGAACTCGGCGTGCCGTCCGACGTGTGGGAGCGCATCCGACGAGGCTACGCCATGCCGGTGCTGCAGTCGAAGCTCGTGGACCGTTGGGTGGATTTCTACACAAGGGATCCGGCGTATCTTCGCCGCATGAGCGAACGGGCGGGGCAGTACCTCTACCACATCGTGGAGGAAATTGAAAACCGCGGCATGCCGACCGAACTCGCTTTGCTTCCGTTTGTGGAAAGCGCCTTTCAGGCGGAAGCGCTCTCTCGGGCGAAGGCGGCGGGGCTGTGGCAGTTCATGCCGGCGACGGGCAAGGCCTACGACCTCGCGCAGAACCTGTGGCGAGACGATCGGCGCGATGTGTTGGAAAGCACGCGTGCGGCGCTGGATTATTTTGAATATCTGCACGGGATGTTCGGGGACTGGCATCTGGCCCTTGCCGCGTACAACTGGGGCGAAGGAAGCGTACAGAGGGCGATCCAGCGCGCAAAGCGCCGCAAGCAGCCGACGGATTATCTGCATCTGAGAATGCCGAACGAGACGGCCAATTACGTACCGAAATTGGAGGCCGTAAAGCGCATCATTTCGGACCCCGCTCGTTACGGCATTACTTTGCCTGATGTGGGGAACGAACCTTTCTTCGTGACGATCACGAAGCCCCGCGACATCGACATCGAGACGGCGGCGGAACTTGCGGGCATGCCGCTCGAGGAATTCCGGCGACTCAACCCGAGCTACAAGCTCCCCGTCATCGTGGCTTCTCACAACAACGTCATGCTTTTGCCCGCCGACAAGGTCGACTTCTTCGTCGACAACCTCGCGAGCTGGATGGACAGCGGCCAGCCCCTTTCGCAGTGGACGACCTATCGTCTGCAACAGGGGGAAACGCTCGCGCAGGTGGCGGGTCGAAGCGGCATGACGGAGGACGAACTGCGCAAAGTGAACGGCATTCCGAAGGGGCGCCGCGTGCTGGCGAATTCCACTCTTCTCGTGCGTTCGACCGGGGCGGAGGATCAGCAGGACATCGCGGCTGAACTCGCCAATGCCAAGCTACAGCTCTCTCCCACCACGACCTGGCGTCGCGTGACCTATCGCGTGCGAAGCGGCGACACGCTTTCGGGCATTGCGCGGCGTTGGCGCATCACGATGAAGTCGATCGTCACGGCGAACCGTCTGCGCTCCGACCGTCTGCGTGTGGGCCAGCGTCTGGTTCTGACTGTTCCGAACGTGCCGCGTCAGGCCATCGCCTCTACACAACGCTCCGAATCGTCGCAGCACGTCATTCACCGCGTTCGCTCGGGCGAAACGCTCTCGACCATTGCTTCGCGTTACGGCGTCAGCATCGCGCAGCTCAAGATGACGAACCGCATCCGCACGAACCTTATTCGTCCGGGGCAACGTCTCCGCATTCCGTTCGGCGGTGCCGACGCGGTGTCGGACACCAAGATCTACACGGTCAAGGCGGGCGATACGCTCTCGACGATCGCTTCGCGCTACGGCGTGTCCGTGGTGCGTCTGAAGCGTGCCAACCGTCTGTCGGGTGACTCTCTGCGGATCGGCGATCGTCTGGAAATTCCTACGCAGGTGACGGTCTCCGAAGCGCCAAAGCGCGTGGCGAAGAGCCGCACGCACCGCGTGCGCTCGGGCGAGTCGCTCTACACGATCGGGAAGCGCTACAGCGTGTCGGTCGATCGGCTCAAGGCCGCCAACGGCCTTCGCCGCAATACGATCCGCGTGGGACAGGAGTTGGTGATCCCCTGCGTGTCGAATCAAAAAGCGGTGCCCGAAGGCAAGGTCTATCGCGTTCGAAGCGGCGACACGCTCTCCGAAATCGCGCGGCGCTACGGGACGACGGTGTCGAAGTTGCGTTCTGCCAACGGTCTCACCTCCAATCGTCTTCGCATCGGCCAGGAACTCAAGATCCCGTAAACGGATTCCCGTTCCCATGGTAGGCGAGAATTGGCGAAAGAGGCTCGAATGGGTACAATACTCCCTTTCGGGAGAGAGTCTCTCCGCAACCAATTTCATAAAGAGTACTGACCATGGGTTTTCTTGCTGGTAAGAAGGTTCTGATTACGGGGCTGCTTTCCAACCGTTCCATTGCCTACGGCATCGCCAAGGCTTGCCATCGTGAAGGGGCCGAGCTCGCCTTCACCTATGCGGGAGACCGTTCCTGCGACCGAGTTCACGCCTTTGCCGAAGAGTTCGGCAGCAATCTCGTCTTCAAGATGGACGTGAGCAGCGACGAAGAAATTCAGTCCGCCGTCGAAGGCATCGGCAACGCCTGGGGGGCGCTCGACGGCGTCGTGCACTCGATCGGCTTCGCCCCCCGCGAAGCGATCGCCGGTGACTTCCTCGAAGGCCTTTCCCGCGAAGCCTTCAAGATCGCGATGGACATTTCCGCCTATTCCTTCCCCGCGCTCGCGAAGGCCTGCCTCCCTCTGATGGAAGGCCGCAACGGTTCGGTTTTGACGCTCAGCTACCTCGGCAGCGAACGCGTGGTGCCCAACTACAACACGATGGGCCTTGCCAAGGCCGCTCTGGAAGCGAGCACCCGCTATCTCGCCTCGAGCCTCGGCCCCCGCGGCATCCGCGCCAACGCCATTTCGGCGGGCCCCATCAAGACGCTTGCCGCGTCGGGTATCAAGGACTTCTCGAAGCTTTTGCGCATCATGGAGAATTCGGCTCCGCTCGGCCGTACGGTCACGATCGATGAAGTCGGTAACACGGCCGCTTTCCTATTGTCGGATCTCTCGAGCGGGATCACGGGCGACGTGATTTACGTGGATGCCGGCTTCCACAGCGTGGCGGTCGCCGTCACGGAGTAATGGACGCGTCCATTAACGCGTGAAAGGAGGAGAGGCGGGGTGTCTCTCCTCTTTTTGTGTAAGGATCGAGGTCAAATTAAGAGCGAAACGCCCAAAGGAATCACCTCATGTTTTCAAAAGTCGCCATTTTCGTGAAGCCAACGGAGAGTTTGGCGGGACCCTTGACCGCTCTGATCTCTGTGATTCGTAAGACCGGTGCGGAAGTTTTCCTGGACGAACGCAGTGCCGCGACGTTGGGGGAACGCGCCGGCAGCAGGGGATATACCCGGGCGGAACTCGGAGAACTCTGCGATCTGGCCGTCGTATTGGGCGGCGACGGAACCATGCTGGGCGTAGCCCGCTCTTTGGCACCTTTTGGTACGCCCATCGTGGGCGTCAATGCCGGACGGTTGGGATTCATTACCGACATTGTTCTCGAAGACATGGAGCGCCTTCTCCCTGCTTTGATTCAGGGTCAGTGCACGCGGGATGTGCGAAGGATGTTGGGCGCAGAACTCGTTCGAAACGGAGAGTGCATTTTCTCCGGCCTGGCCGTGAACGACATCGGCGTGAGTCATGGGCGCGCGGGCGGCATGGTGGAATTCATCGTGTATGTGAACGGTATTCAGATGGCGAGTCAGTCGGCCGACGGCATCATCTGTTCTACGCCGACGGGGTCGACCGCTTACTCCTTGGCGGCGGGTGGCCCCCTCCTTGCTCCAATGTTGGATGGCGTGACTTTAGTGCCTGTGGCGCCTCACACGCTCTCCAACCGTCCGATCGTGTTGCCCGGGGAGTCGTCGATCGACATCGAGATCACGGAAAGCCGTGACGCCGTTGCATACTTCGATATGCAGGAGTTCGCGGACGTGCAGCCTGGTGACGTACTGAAGATTCGTCCCTCCCAACGAACCTTCACCATGCTTCATCCGATCGGGTATGACTACTTTGATCTTCTGCGTCGCAAGCTTAAGTGGAATTTCATGCCGACGAGTTCCCGTCAGGATCCGAACGACGGGAAAAACGGGTAAATTTATAGAACCTTTATTTCCAGCCCTCGGGGATCCCCATGCTACTGACGCTCAGCCTGCGCGATTTCGTCATCGTCGAGTCTCTCAATCTGGACGTACAGTCTGGCTTTACCGTTTTGACGGGCGAGACCGGTGCGGGGAAATCCATCTTGATCGACGCCTTGCAACTCATTCTGGGAGCAAGAGGAGATGCTGGTGTGGTGCGGGAGGGAGCGGAGCGTGCGCAGATCGTTGCGGAGTTCACGCTTGCTGAGCGTACCAAGGCTTGGCTCAACGCCAATGAACTAGATGTCGGTGAGGACACGCTTCTGATTCGCAGAACAGTCGATGTGAAAGGACGCTCGCGAGCCTGGGTGAACGGCATCGCCGTCACGGCCGCGCAGTTGCGTGAACTTGGCGAAACGCTCGTGGACGTACACGGGCAACACGCACATCAGTCGCTTCTCAAGTCTTCCTACCAACTGAAGCTCCTCGACGATTTTGCAGAGAACGGCGACGTCCTCAAATCGGTTCGGGAGGCGTTCGAAATCTGTACGAAAGCTCGAAAAGCTTTGGAAGAAGCGACGGCCAATGCCGATGCTCTGGCGGAAAAAACGGAACGCCTGCAATGGATGATCGAGGACTTGGAGTCGCTTAATCCCAAAAAAAACGAATGGGAGTCGCTCACGCAAGAACATTCGCGTCTTGCTCACGGCGTTGCCATCCGGGAAGGACTGGCTGCGGCTTTGGAAACGCTACACGACGGTGAAGTGAACGCAACCGAACTGTTGGCGTCGGTTCACGGAAAGTTGATGGGGTTGGCCCGTTACGATGAACGGCTTGCCGCCATTGCCGAAACGCTCTCAACAGGAATGGATCTCGTGGAAGAAGCCGCTCAGGACGTGATGCGTTATGTCGACCGAAATGACTTGGACGAAGACCATTTCGAAAAGGTGGATCGCCGCGTGTCGGCCTATTACGAGCTCTCAAGAAAATTTCGTTGCGAACCTGAAACGCTCTTTGAGCGGTTGGAGAATGCTCGAAGCGAATTGAAGAATCTTACGTCCTCGAAGGACGTGAAGGCACTCGAGCGCGCGGAAAAGAAGGCGCTCGAAACTTATCACGCTAGGGCGGCGGAACTCTCCCAACGTCGTGAAGACGCAGGAAAGCGCCTGGCCAACGCCGTAACGGAGGAAATGCAGACGCTGGCCATGAAGGGAGCGCGAATGGAAACGGCCTTGATTCCGAATCAACCGTCGGCAAACGGGTCGGAACATTGTGAATTCCTGATTGCCGGACATGCGGGGGTTCAGACGAGGTCGCTGCAGAAAGTTGCCTCGGGCGGTGAACTCGCCCGCATCAGTTTGGCGATTGCCGTCATCACCGCCAAGATCACGCCGGTGCCCACATTGATTTTTGACGAAGTGGATAGCGGCATTGGGGGCGCCACGGCCGAGGTGGTGGGGCGACTCCTTCGCCAGTTGGGAAGCGACCGTCAGGTTTTGTGCGTGACACACCTTCCTCAGGTCGCGGCCTGCGGGCATCATCATTGGCGCGTGGAAAAGACGCAGAGAGACGGAAAAACGCAGAGCAACCTGCGCGTTCTCTCGCCCGACGACCGCGTGGAGGAAGTGGCGCGAATGTTGGCCGGCATTTCCATTACGGACAGCACCAAGTCGGTCGCGCGGGAAATGCTCGCGCAACCGACCGAATAAGGGCATTCAGACTGCACAAAGGCGGGTTAGTTCTCCGAGCACCGTCTCGACGGAGGGCCATCCGTCTTTTTCGTTGCCCAAAACCACTGCATTGGGGTTCCAGGGGCTCGTGCGCGTGATGTCCGTGACGCCGATGAGCGTGATTTGCGGCGCCGAAACCGCGGCCGCGATGTGACTCACCCCCGAATCGTTGGCGACGACGACCGCCGCCTTTTTGGCGAGCGCAGCAAACGTGCCGAGCGTCGTGGGCGGAAGAATGCGGGCGTCCGGACAGGCTTCCATTGCTTCGGCCGCTTCATCGGGGGAAGGAAAGACGATGGGTTCGATTCCCATTTCACGAAGCGGTGCGCAGAGCGCATTGAAGTGCGGCCAGGACTTCTTTTTGCCGTGATGCACACCCCGCGCCACGGGGGCGAGCAGAGCGAAACGTTCAGGGATGTCGTACTTCTCAATGAGGTTGCGGGCCCCGGCTTCGTGACGCGTCAGAAGCTTCAATTCTAATTGCGGCGGCACCGTATCCCATGCGGGTTTCGCGCCCCAGGCGAGCAATGCCGAGTGCGCGAGCGTGAAGAAGCGCTCCACTTCGTGCATCTTGCCGGGTTCGGGCAGTTTCTTGTCGAGAAGAAAGCTACGGCCGTCCGTGCCAAAGCCTGCACTGGCCACGCGGCCGATCGTGAAGAGTAGAGCGGAACTGAAGGAATTCGGAAAAAGAAGTCCGCGGGGCTTCTCGCCAAGGACGGCGGCCAGTCTGCGGATGCGGCCCATATCTTCCGTTACGTGGCCTTCGATGGGATCGAAACGCCACCCCATGCCGGCAAACAAGTCTCCGGCCCAACGTTTTCCGACGAGGACGGGCATGAAGCCGCTTTGCTCGAGCAACTGAAGACCAGGCAACGCCATGCAGCAGTCGCCGATGTGATTGGGAAGTCGACAGAGAATGTTGGGCATGTGAGTCCTTTAACCAACTGTGAATTTCGCGCGGAGCCTTGGCATTGTAGCGGGTAAGCCGCTATGATGAGTAGCCTTTTGACAGACGGAAAAAGTAATCGATGAAGCACATTCCGATTCTCAGCAATCCCTACATGATGCGGTTGTTCCGCTACCTGCCGCCCTACAAGTGGCTCATCATCGGAGCAGCGGTTGCCATGGTGGTGGGAGGCGGAGCCTCCTCTCTGATTGCTCTGGTGCTGGGGAAGCTCACCGACATGGGCTTTTACGACAAGGATCCTTCGGTGATTTACTGGGCGCCCATTGCGCTCATCGGCATTTCCATCCTTCACGGCGGCTCGCAGTATCTGAGCCAGTTCTTGCTTGTCCGTGTTTCGCAGAGCGTGTTGGTTCAGGTCAGAACGCTGATGTTCGACCGGGTTCTGCATTGGGACAACCGCCTCATTCAAGAAAACAAGTGCGCGCGCATTCAGGCGAAATTCATCAACGAAGCGTCTACCGCTCTGGGCGGTGCCGCCTCCATCATGACGACGATCATTCGCGACAGTCTGCAGATCGTCTGTTTGGTTTGCGTGCTCATCTACCACAACTGGCGTTTGACGCTCCTCACTTTTGTGGTCGCACCTCTTTTGGCTATTCTTCTGCGCTGGGTGAATAAGCGCGTCAAGCGCTTTACCACGCAGACGCAGAACGTCTTCGGGCAGCTCATCGGGACGCTTCAGGAGTCCTATGAGGGACAGCGCGTCGTCAAGATCTACGACGGGTACGAATACGAAATGAAGCGCTTCTTCAAGGTGAACAACACCCTGAAGGATCTTTCTTTGCGTACACAGCGCGTGAAGGCGGCGGCGACCCCTCTCACGCAACTGATTTCCATGTCTGCCGTATCGGTCGTGGTCGTCGTGGCGCTTTTGCAGGCGCAATCGGGTTCCTTGACGATGGGGGAATTCACAACCTTCCTCTCGGCCATGTTGCTTCTCATGCCGCCGATTCGTCATCTCTCCACCCTGAACGGTTCGACCGCCGCGATGACGGCAGCCGCCGAGAGTCTTTTCCAGACGATTGACGCGGAACCGGAAAAAGATCCCGGCACGCGCGAATTGGTGAACTATCAGGGCGCGGTTCGATTTGAAAACGTGGGCTTTACGTATCCGGGACAGGAAAAGCCCGCCGTGGAGAACTTCACGCTTGACGTGAATCCCGGAGAAATGATTGCGTTCGTGGGGAGTTCCGGCTCAGGGAAATCCACGCTCATCAACATGATTCCGCGCTTCTGGGCTCCGACACAGGGAGAAATCTATTTTGACGGTGTCCCTCAGAGCGAATTGACGCTTGCGTCCTTGCGCTCTCAGATTGCGCTCGTGAGCCAGGAAGTCATCATCTTCGACGACACGATCGCCGGGAACATCGCATACGGCTGCAAAGACAAGGTGACGCGCGAACAAATCGAACGTGCGGCGGAAGCTGCGGCTCTGACCGATTGGCTCGCCACGCTACCCGACGGCTTGGACACGCAGGTCGGCAACGCCGGCAACCGTCTGAGCGGAGGGCAACGTCAGCGTATCTCCATTGCTCGTGCGTTCCTTAAGGACGCCAAGATCCTGCTTCTTGACGAGGCGACGAGCGCCTTGGATGCGGAAAGCGAACGATACATTCAGGAATCTCTGAAGTCTTTGATGGAAGGACGTACGTCTTTTGTTGTGGCGCACCGCCTTTCCACGATTCGTGATGCCGATCGCATCGTTGTCATGAATCAGGGAAAGGTAACCGAAATCGGTACTCATAATGAGCTTTTGGCTCGTGACGGCGAATACGCTCATTTGTGCCACCTGCAACGTTTGACGCAATCATGACATCGATTTTGAATATCTTATGGCGTGACACAAGGAATATCGGTTTGCTAAAGAATCAATACGTTCCGTTCATTAGGTATCCGGAGATGTTTGTTGCAGATGGGAGGCTCAGAAAAATCGCGGTTACGATACTGCATGGTGTGATCTGAGTCGCAGTGGAGCCCAAGATGAAATTAATTTTGAGGAAGCCGTTTGACCAATGGGGGCAACGGGCATTTGATGAAGTGCGATCGTTACAGGGGACTGTTGCTCGCTCCTTGGAAACAAGAAAAACTCTCCGTTTTGAAATGAAAAATGGAGCCTACTACGCTAAATACCACAAAGGAGGCAGTGTCGGGGAGCTGCTAAAGAACCTTTTAAGTCTTCGAGTTCCGGTCTTTAGTGCCAAAAACGAGTGGAAAGCGATCGAGCGTTTACACAGTTTCGGTGTGGCCACCATGACGGCTGTTGCCTATGGGTACCGTGGTGTCCCTCCCTTGTGGACGGAATCCTTCTTAATTACCGAAGAGCTTAAGAACTGCATCAGTCTCGAAGACGTGTTCTTGAAGGGTGTTTGGGAGACACTGACCGTAAGCCAGCGCAGAGATCTTGTGCGTCTGCTCGCCGAAACGGTTAAAAAGATGCACGAGGCGGGGGTGAACCACCGTGACTGTTATCTCTGTCACTTCCTCTGGAACCGCGAAGAGAACAGACTCTACATCATCGACCTGCATCGTTCTCAAATTCGGTCTAGCGTCCCGCATCGATGGCTTTTGAAGGACATAGCATCCCTCTATTTCTCATCTTTGTCGCAGGACATTCCCGCTACGTATTTTATGCGTTTTGCAAAAGCCTATGGTCAGGATAAGTTGAAGGATCTGCTTCCGTCGATATCTAAGAAGGTGGAAAAGATTCAACGTCACAACCAGAGCTTGAAGGAAAAACGAGGATTCTTGTAACGTTGAACATACATCATCGGATTCGGCTTCCCTAAGACATTTCTTAAGGTGAACAGGATTTTTGAAACACTTCTCATTTGAACGAAAATGATCAGCGTACTTTCGATCTTTCGAGTGGGACTGGGACCGTCTTCGTCTCATACTGTCGGTCCCATGCGCGCCGGCTTGGATTTTGTGAAGCAACTCGCTAAGAAGGGATTGCTTCGTTGTGTGACCCGTGTTTCGGTTCATCTTATGGGAAGCCTCGCGGCGACAGGGAAGGGACACGGGACCGATTCCGCCTGCCAACTCGGATTAATGGGACTGCCTCCGGAAACGACGAGTCCGGATCAGGCGGAAGTTTCTCTGAAGCAGGTGAAGGAAGATTTGCGGTTAATCCTCAATGGCGAGCTCTCCATATCGTTCGATCCGGAACGGGACATTTCCTTTGCCGCTGATGAGGTCGCTTCGTTCCACACCAATGCCGTGGACTTTTCTGCATATGCCGGTGATGAACTTCTCTACAAGAGACGTTTTTACTCCATCGGCGGGGGCTTTGTGGTCGCTGGCCAGGAGCAACATCCCGAATTGCCGGAGGTTTTGGAAAAGGACTCGAAATCTCCGCAGGGAGAGGTCCCCTATCCGTACAAGACGGCACGCGATCTGATTGGGTTTGCCAACACGACTCAACAGTCCATTGCGGATGTCGTGATGGCTAATGAGTCCGTCTTTCAGGCGAAAGAGCAGGTTAATGAAAAACTGGATGTGATCTGGGAAGTGATGCATGCTTCACTCGAAAGAGGTTTGCAACAAACCGAACCTCTTCCCGGACCTCTGAACGTGGCTCGACGCGCCAAACGTCTTGCGGATGAATTGCGTCGTGCAACCGACAATGATCCTTTGTCTGTGCTGGATTGGGTGACGGCGTACGCGATGGCGGTGAGTGAAGAAAACGCCGCCGGAGGACGCGTGGTGACGGCTCCTACAAATGGTGCGGCCGGCGTTGTTCCTGCGGTCATTCAGTACTATCTGAATCATTTGCCCGATGCCGATCCCCTCAAGGTGCGGGAGTTTTTGTTAACGGCGGGTGCCGTTGGCATTCTCTATAAGGAAAACGCCTCCATTTCCGGCGCAGAAGTCGGTTGTCAGGGAGAAGTGGGCGTCGCCTGTTCCATGGCTGCCGCAGGGCTGACCGCCATCATGGGAGGAACGGTCCAACAAGTCGAAAATGCGGCTGAAATCGCGATGGAACACAACTTGGGGCTTACCTGCGATCCTGTCGCAGGGCAGGTTCAAATTCCGTGTATTGAAAGAAATGCGATTGCAGCGGTGAAGGCGATCTGTGCCGCCCGCATGGCGCTTCGCGGAAATGGTTCGCACTACATCAGCCTGGACCAGGTGATCCGCACGATGTATGAAACGGGTAAGGACATGCAGAGCAAATACAAAGAAACGAGCCAAGGTGGTTTGGCTGTCTGCATCGTTGAGTGTTGATGTTTGATTAATGATATGACAGTAAGATATGTTTTGAGTCTTCCGGGAGCTTTTGAACGTCGGAAAGAAATAAAAAAACAATTCAGTTTGTTGGGTTTGGATTTCGAGATTGTTGATGCTAAAAAATTTTCAGCGGAAGAGATAAGGGGATTTGTTAAGGACAATGGGGATGATGCCTTTCAAATAGGTGTGGGTGCTGTTGGATGTTTCTATAGTCATATTGAAGCCTGGAAGAGGGTCGCATGTAGCTTCGATCGAGGCGGATTTATATTTGAGGATGATGCCTTTTTCTCCTCTGAAGCTCGTGATTTTTGCGCAGATGATAAATGGATTCCTGAAGGAGTTGATGTTTGCCAACTTTCATATTGGCCGTCGGTGAAACATCCTGAGGGGAAAATATTTCGCGTGTTGAAGAAAATAAATGTGGAAAAATCTTGTTATGAGTTGATAAGGATATATTCTCCATGTCCTTGGGGGACACAGGGTTACTGGATCTCTCGAGAGGGGGCTCAAAAGGCTTTGGAAATGCTGGATAAATGGTTTGTAAATCCAGTGGATTTTTATTTATTTTCGAAAGACTCTAAATTTTGGAGGATGGGTAAGGTTTATTCGTTGAGTCCTGCTGTTGTTACGGAGTTGCCGGGGAATGTCTCTCAGAGAATTTCTATTGACTCGGAATCTGGTAATCTGTCTAGTGGGGGTCTCGGAGATAATGCCTGTCGTGATGGGGTGAGGCAAGGTTTTAAGAAGTTATTTGAGAAGATTGTTTATTTGTTTTGTGAAAAAAGGTATCACGGATTTGAGCCATAAGCTTGTTCTTAATGTGGTGGGGAGAGATATGAGAGTTGCTGTGGTAATGCCGGTCTATAATTCGGAGCGATATTTGTCTGAGGCAATAAATTCGATTTTGAAACAAACTTATCGAAACTTTGTCTTGATTGCCGTTGATGATGGTTCAACGGATGGCTCTTCTCATTTGTTGCGAAGTGCGGCGGCTATTGATAGCCGAATAGTTGTTCTGTCTAAACGTAATGAAGGAGCTTCTGCTGCCAGGAATACGGCTTTGGAGTACATAGAGGCTGCTCGTGACTTTGATTTGGTTTGTTTCTTTGATTCCGATGATGTTGTCAGGCCGGATTTTTTGGAAACGTATGTCCTGTTGATGAAGGCGTACGATGCGGATTATGTTGTTACTGGATTTTTGCGATGGTTTAAGAGTGTTGAAACGAGAATAAATCAGGTTGAAGAGAGAAACTATCTTCTTGATGGGTTGGAGTCGTTATCTCATTTCGCAGGAAATTCTTTGTTAAAGAAGAGGGCGCCTGAGGCGAGTTCGAATTTGCTTGCGCATAGGTGTTTCTCTTCGTCTATTGTTTATGGAATGAGATTTCGTCAAGATCTTAGGGTGTGTGAAGACCAGGAGTTCGTGTTGCGGGCGCTATTGAAAATAAAAAAAGGCGTCATTTCTCGAAAAATTACCTACTTGTATAGACAAAGAAGGGGGTCATTGACCCGCGATGTTCGAGGTATAGACAGTGAAATGCGGTTTATATCCTTGCTTTTTTGTATGTGCACGAATGGTGATGAAAATGTTAGGCAGATATTATTGTTGTATATTGTGAGACTTTGGTGGATGGTTACCAAGAAAATATATGAGAATGACTTGCTGGATGAATACAGAACGGATCTTCGACAACTTTTGTTTAAGATAAGGAATAGTAAAGAGCTTTTCTGTCTTCCGAGGCGTTATCTTAAAAGAGTTGTTTTGTGTAGTTTGGGGGAGAGATTTATGTCTTTTTATTTTCATGCTTTCTCGCCAAAGAAAAATTCTGGCAATCAGGAGGTTTTTGAATAAAAGGGTTCGTGGGGAATAGATGGGCAAAATATTTATTTCTAAAACACCTTGCGAAACTCGGGTGGCAATAGTTGAAAATGGCGTTCCTTTGGATTTATATGTTGAACGCGCTTACGCAAGAGGCCTAGTGGGGAATGTTTACTTAGGAAGAGTGGTGCGGGTTCTGCCGGGTATGCAGAGCGCTTTCGTGGACATCGGTCTTGAACGAACCGGTTTTTTGCATGTAGCGGATCTGTTTGAGGCTCACTCGGAAGAGGGTGAAACCAAGCCCATCGAACATGTTCTGCATGAAGGGCAGGCTTTGATGGTGCAGGTCGCCAAGGATCCGATCGGAACCAAAGGCGCTCGCCTCACCACCACCATTTCTTTGGCAGGTCGCAAGCTTGTTTACTTGCCAAGAGATCCTCATATCGGTGTTTCTCAACGAATCGAGGATGAAGCGATGCGTGAGCATCTCAAAGAGTTGCTCACGAGCATTCGTCCTGAAACGGAAAAGGGCGGCTACATCATCCGCACCAGTGCGGAAGAGGGTGCTACTGCTGAAGAATTTGAGCAGGATATGGCTTACCTCGGTCGACTCTGGAGGGAGATTCGTGCGAGCCGAGAAACGAAACCTGCGCCTTCCTTGCTGTACCAGGATCTCTCCCTTGCGCAGCGAGTGCTTCGCGACATGGTCCATCAAACGACCGAAGCCATCGAGATTGACGATGAAAAAAGCTATGCAGAACTCGTAGAGTTTGCCGAGCGTTTTGTTCCGGATGTGCGAGGACATTTGAAACTCTATAGAGGGGAACGTCCCCTTTTTGAGTTGCATGGCATTGAAGAAGAAATTGCACGAGCTCTGGAACGTCGCGTAGATCTGAAAAGCGGAGGCTATCTCGTCTTCGATCAGACGGAAGCCATGACGACCATTGACGTCAATACGGGGCGATTCGTCGGGAAACGTGATTTCAGCGATACGGTTTTCAAGACCAATCTGGAGGCGGCGCAGGTCATTGCCCGGCAACTTCGTCTGCGCAATCTCGGCGGCATCATCATCATCGACTTCATCGACATGGCTTGTGACGAGCATCGGGAAGCGGTGTTGGCCGAACTTCGTCGGTCGATTGCGACGGACCGCACCCGCATGACGGTGAGCGACTTTACCGAGCTAGGGCTTGTCGAAATGACTAGAAAGCGCACCCGCGAATCGCTTGCGCATGTTCTTTGTGAGCCCTGTCCGGTCTGTGGTGGTCGTGGAGAACTCAAGACGGCTCGTACGGTCTGCTACGAAATCATGCGCGAAATCGTTCGTCTTTCTCGGCAGTACCAGGAAACCAAGGAGTTCCGCATTGTGGCGAGCGAAGTGGTAATCGACATGTTGCTTGAGGAAGAGTCCGCGGCATTGGAACTCCTACAAAACTGCGTGCAAAAGCCCGTGCTCTTGGAAGTGGAATCGAGCTATCACCAGGAAGACTACGACGTCGTTCTGGCGTAAAAGGAATAGAACTCATGGAAGAGGCGAAGCAGACGTTTTATTGGTATGACCTGGAAACTTTCGGCCTGGATCGCAGACGCGACCGGCCTGCGCAATTTGCCGGATGCCGTACCGATGCCGATTTGAATTTCTTGGAGGGCGGTTCGGGCGAGGCGTTGTACATGCGGCCGAGCGAAGACTATCTTCCTTCTCCCGAAAGCGTCTTGCTGACGGGGATTACGCCTCAGGAATGTCTCGAAAGAGGGCTCCCCGAGCATGACTTCGCCCGAGAGGTGTGGAGTCGCTTCAATGCTCCGGGCACCATCAGTATCGGATACAACACGCTCGGGTTCGACAACGAGGTTTGTCGTTTCCTCTTCTGGCGAAATTTCCAAGATCCTTATTCGCATCAGTGGATGAATGGATGCGGCATCTGGGATCTGTATCCGGTGATCGTCGCGTATTGGGCTCTTCGTGGTGAGGGGATCGTTTGGCCGGACTGGAAGGATGTAACGGTTCGACAACCGGAAGAAGAACGCAGCGGCGTTTGTTTCCGTTTGGAAGAACTCGCCAAGGCCAATGGAATTTTGCACGATCATGCCCATGATGCCCTGAGCGATGTGTTGGCGACCGTGGGTTTGGCTCGGCTCCTGAAGGAAAAGGCGCCGAAGTTTTGGCGTTGGGCTTTGGAAAGCCGCACCAAAGCGAAGGTGATCGAAGCCTTGGGCCAAGGACCGGTTGTCTGCGTCAAGACGATTTTCGGTCAGCTAAGAGGGTATACGGCCATCGTCAAGAAATTGGCGGTCAACCCGCAAAGTCCGAATGAAGTGTGGGTTTGGGATCTCTCGGAGGATCCTTCGAATCTGCCCAACCTGACGCAGGAGGAGTGGCAGCGCCTTCTTTTTGCCAAGAAGGGTACTCTGCAGGAGGGCGAAAAGCGTCTGCCGATTTACCGCATCAATGTGAGTTCCTGTCCCTTTGTCTGCTCCAACTTGAAGGTCCTCTCGGACGATCGGGCGGCAAAGTACGGGATCGACAAGGCTCTTTGCCTGCGAAACTCCGAAATCCTGAGCGATGTGATTCCCAAGTTGGGTGGTGCGGTGACCGCACAGTGTGAACGCAAAGAAGTCCAACCTGTGGATGCGGATGTGGCGCTTTATCAAAAAGGATTTGACTGCACGAGACATGACCGGGATCTGAAGAGGCAGATTGCTTCCCTCTCGGCCTCGGATCTCGGTGAAGGAAATACTGCTTTTGATGATGCGGATTTCAACGAACTCCTGTTCCGCAGTCGAGGCCGCAACGCTTCCGACACTTTCAGTGACGAAGAACGCCGGAGTTGGCGCAAACACTGCGCTGAGACTCTGCGGGATGGGAAGGGGGGAGCCCGGACCATTTCTCAGTACTTCGACGAGATCGATCGATTGCAGGAAGAACATCTCGACGATGAAGCCGCCTGTGAGAAGTTGGAACTCCTCTACGAGTGGGGCGAACGACTCGGCGACAACTTCTCGTCGTAATTGCACCGTTCTGGCGCTAGACTTAGAACCACAGAACTCCCTTAAGAACCGAATGTGAGGCATCTTATGCTCAAGACCTACGGTATTGTTTCCGGCCTCGCCCCCAAGGGCGCCGTGACCATGAAGTCGGCCCTTCTCTCTGCAGCCGCGAACAAGGGCCTACAGGTGGAAGTGGTGATGGACGACCGCATCCCACCCGTGGACGCTCCCGATACTCGTACGGCATTGGCCGATCGAAAGATTACGGTGATGGACGCCGTGTCGGCTTTGGCTGAAGAAGGCGTTGTTGCCGTCTTGGTGGCGGGACTCCAGGCGCAAACCTTCCTCTCTGAAGTGCAGACCGAGACGCAAGTTCCTGTCGTGTCCCTGTGGAACGTTGTCGCTGAATATGCTCACAAGAAGGGGATAACCAAGATCGGTGTGCTCGGAGGCGTTGACGCGGCGGAAAAGAAGACTCTCGTTGATGCCTATGCTGGCTTGGAACTCGTCTTCCCGTCTGACGACATCGGCTGTTGCAGCAATCCCGATGATCGCGCAACGCATGTCGTGCGTGTGGCGGAAGAACTGAAGACGCAAGGTGCGGAGTTGTTGTTGCCTTGGTGTGAACACGCCGTTGAAGCACTCGCGGTGCTTGAAGAAAAGGGCTTCCCTGTATGCAACCCCTACGTCTTGGTCGGGGACTATGTTGTGGAACGTGAGTGGAAGCGCTTGGCCAAGCCCTTCAAGGTCGGGATGATCGGAGGCTTGGGGCCGGCCGCGACCGTTGACCTCTACGACAAGATCACGCGCTTCACCCCCGCCAAGACGGACCAGGAACACATCAAGGTGGTGGTCGAGCAGAACCCTCAGACGGCGGACCGCACCGCTTGTCTGCTGCACGGTGGTGACGACCCGACGCTGGCACTCTACGACTGTGCAAAGCGTCTGGAAAAGGACGGTTGCGACGCCTTGATCGTTCCCTGCAACACGGCGCACGCTTTTGTTCCCTTCCTGGAACGTCACGTGAAAGTTCCTTTCATCAACATGCAGCGCGTGACGATGGAAGAAATTCAGCGCAAGCTCGGCAAGGATGCCCGAATCGGTCTGCTCGCCACGAGTGGCACCATTCAGACGGGTATCTACGCTGAAAAAGCCAAGGCCATGGGCATGCCCATTTTTACGCCGGACGAAGAGCATCAGGCTCGCGTCATGGCGGCTATTTACGGTCCGCAAGGTGCCAAGGCTGGCTTTACGGATGGCGTTTGTCGCGAAGACCTCGTCTCCGCGGCGGAATATCTGGTCAAGACCTATGACTGCAACTGCCTCATTCTCGGTTGCACGGAATTGCCCTTGATTCTTGACGAAGACGACCACTTCCCCGTTGCCGGTAAGACCGCCTGTGTGGTGGATCCGACGTCGGTGTTGGCCAGAAAGGTTGTGGAAGTGGCCATGTCTTGGAAGGGGAGGCACTGATGCCGTCTTTGTATGAGGAGTTTTGCAAATTACAGCCTGAAGTGGCGGAAATCAACCGAGCCTACAGCTTGGATGACGCTTTTCGCATGAAGCTCTACTGGTTTCCCTTCAGAAAGAAGAAACATACTCTGAGCCTGAAGGGAAAAATTCAGACTACGTACTGGGATCTCTTTGCCGATGGTTACATGGTATGGGGGATAAATGCTCAATCTATCTCATTGATGCGCAAGGCGATTAAGAGAAAAAAGCCTCTCTTTTACTTTGAAGATCCTTTCGTAAGGAGTTTGTACAACAACCTTTCCAGGGTTGAACCCGCGTTACGCTTTGGTATGGGATTTTCGGTGGATCGCTGTGCTCCCTACTACTGCGGTGACTTGGAGACCGATCTCGAAAGGTTGATTCGGAAGCAAAGTATCTCCGATGAAGAAAGAAGCGTTGCGGATGCGTTGATTCGAAAAATTGTTGAGAACAATCTCTCGAAATACAACAACCAACCGCTCTCGGAGAAGATTGCTTCTTCCTCCGATAAGAAAAAAATTCTCGTAATCGGTCAGAACTACGGGGATATGTCGTTGGTCTTCGGAGGCGTTCGTGATGATGTTTTTGAGACGATGATCCACGATGCCATTAATGCCGGGGGAGAGGTTTACTTCAAAACTCATCCCGACATGATTGCTCTTGGACAGCAGCGGGAGTTCCAAGGGAAGCTGCATGTCTTGGACAAGATGTGCAACCCCATTTCTCTTCTTCGCCAAATGGATGAAGTCTATGTGGCAACGAGTCAAATGGGCTTCGAAGCCTTGATGCTCGGCAAAAAGGTAACGGTGTACGGCAAGCCGTTCTACGCAGGCTGGGGACTCACGGAGGACAAGCAACAGTTCGAACGCCGGAACGTGAAGAAAAGCCTGGAAGAGGTTTTTACCGCAGCGTATTTGACTCACCCCAAATACGTTCTTCCTGGAACGGCTTCGTTTGTATCTCTGGATACGGTCCTTGACGAACTGCTTCGGCAGAGAAAGCAACACTTTGGCTTCTGATTCACAGGAATTGAGAGTATGCAAAATATCGTTCCGTCCCGCGTGGCGTTCGTAGGTTTAGGTACCATGGGCTTCCCCATGGCCGGCCATCTTCAGACAGCTGGACACGAGTTAGCCGTCTTCAATCGAACGAAAGCGAAGGCAGAGAGTTGGGCAGAGGTTTTTCACGGTGAAATTGCCGAGACACCTCGCGAAGCCGCGGAACATGCCCCTTTTGTTTTCCTATGTGTGGGGAATGACGACGATGTTCGTTCCGTTGTCTACGGCGAAAACGGCGTGTTGGCCGGTATGTCTCCAGGTAGTGTCCTGATCGACCATACGACGACGAGCGCCGTGTTAGCGCGTGAGATCGCGGAGAAGTGTGCAGAAAAGGGCGTGTCGTTTGTAGATGCGCCGGTCACCGGCGGTGAGTCGGGAGCTCAACAGGGTACATTGTCCGTCTTGTGTGGCGGGGATGATCTGACTGTCAACCTCATTCGTCCGATTGTGGCGGCCTACGCGTCTTCCATTACGAGAATTGGCCCGGTCGGACACGGGCAGTTGGCCAAAATGGTTAACCAAATCTGTATTGCTGGCTGTGTTCAGGGCTTGGCTGAGGCTTTGGCATTCGGACAGCGTTCCGGCATCAATATGGAAAAAGTTCTTTCAGCCATTGGTTCTGGTGCGGCTTCGTCGTGGCAGATGAATAACCGCGGCATGACGATGTTGGAAGGAAAGTTTGACTTCGGATTTGCGGTTGATTGGATGCGCAAGGACCTAGGTATCGTTTTGGATGAAGCGTCCAGGAACGGAGCGTCCTTACCCATTACCGCGAAGGTGGATGAGTTCTATTCAAAAGTTCAGGAAATCGGAGGAGGGCGTTTGGACACGTCCAGTTTGATTTTGCTCTTAAAGTGAAGGGAGAGATATGGAGCGAATTTCAATCGTCTTGTGTAGCGATGATGCGTTTGCTCAACATGGTGCGGTTGCTATGCTCTCGGTTGTTCAGAGTGCACGGGATCCCTCCAAAATCGACTTTTATTACATTGACGGTGGACTTTCCGAGATAAGTAAAGAGAAGATCCGAAAGACGCTTCCTGACTTTGCAGGGAATCTGTACTTCCTGGAGGCAAATCTTTCTCAATTTCAGGATGCTTATATAAGTCACTACTATTCCGTTGCTACGTACTATCGTCTTCTGTTGCCGCAAATCCTTCCCAAGGAAGTGACTCGTTGCCTATACATGGACTGTGACATGGTGGTTGACGGAGATGTGGAAGAGTTGTGGAATACCGATCTTCAAGGTGCTCCGGTTGGTGCTGTTCTCGATCTCGGGGTAGTGTTGTCTTCGCGACGTATTACCAGAAAAGAGAAGGTACTCGGCAACTTGGGAGGGAAGTATTTCAATGCAGGTCTTCTTCTGATTGACCTGGATGCATGGAGAGGTTTCCAATACGCAAAGCAGGCAATTGACTTGGCAATCTCTCACAAATATGAAAGCCACGATCAGGATGCTCTGAATGCTGTGTTTGCAGGACGATGGCATCGGTTATCGTACCGATGGAATAAAATGCCGGCCGTTTGGGGCTTCCACATGAAGCTTTTGTTGCATTGCTTTGCGTATAAAGAGGCAATCCACGCTCGATTTCAGAAGGGCATCACCCACTACGCAAGTCGGCATAAGCCGTGGGAATGCCGTGAGATCAGTTTTTTCAACCAAAAATACTATGATGTACTGCGCCAGACGCCCTTCTCCGAAGGGTTTCAGCCTCGCCCCAGTCGCATCAACGAGAACCACAGCAACATCGGAGAGTTGATCCGTATTCTCTTAGGGGCATTCTTTTACCGTGTAGCCGTTGTCTTCACAGGGAATGCTCGGTAAGATGCACAGATCACCACAGAAAGAACAAAGGTTTTGGAACCTATGAACAACGAAGACCTCAAGACTCCCTCAACCTCAACGAACTTTATTCGCAACATCATTGAGGAAGACCTGGCCAAGGGAGCTAACCTTCCCCGCTACTGGTGCGGTCACCCGGCTCCGTATTCCGAACAGTTGGAGAAGGGAGAGCCCGATCACGTCAAGATCCGCACGCGTTTCCCGCCGGAACCGAACGGTTATCTGCACATCGGTCACGCCAAGAGCATCTGCCTGAATTTCGGCCTCGCTCGCGACTATGGCGGGTACTGCCACATGCGCTTTGACGACACCAATCCGGTTAAGGAAGACCAGGAATATGTCGATGGTATTCTCGACAGCGTCCGTTGGCTGGGCTTTGACTGGGAGCACGAAAAGGAATCGAACCTCTACTTCGCGAGCTCGTACTTCGAATACATGTACGAATTTGCCGAGCACCTGGTGAAGACCGGTTACGCCTATGTGGACGAACAAACGGCCGAAGAAATGAAGGCCAATCGTGGCACTCTGCACGAGCCCGGCCGCAATTCGCCTTATCGCGATCGTTCCGTGGAAGAAAATCTTCGTCTCTTCCGCGAAATGCGTGACGGTAAGCACCCAGAAGGCAGTATGGTGCTTCGCGCCAAGATCGACATGGCGAGCCCCAACATCAATCTGCGTGACCCGGCCATCTACCGCATCCGCTTCGCCGAACACCACGCGACCGGCAACAAATGGTGCATCTACCCGATGTACACCTTTGCGCATCCGATCGAAGACTCGTTGGAGAACATCACCCACTCGATCTGTACGCTCGAATTTGAAGATCAGCGCGCTTTCTACGATTGGGCGTTGGAGCGCATCGTTCCGGTTCTGCGTACGCCGCAGTTTGAAGAAGCCAAGCAAATCATTGCCGCTATGGCTAGCGGCGGTGACAACCGCGCCATGGCGTTTGTCTGTGCGGCCAAGGCTGCCGAACAGAAACTTGGACATTCTGTTCCGGAAGAGCGCGTCCGCGAAATCTTTGCGAAGTGGGAATCGATTCCTGATTCCATCGAAGATCAAAGCGTGACGACCTTCTTCGCGCTGTTGAAGGAGTATCCGGAAAACTTCACGCCGCTCCTTCAGGCGGCCCTCGAAGTGGTTCGCCCGAACTTCTTCCTGCTCTCGCACCAGTACGAATTCAACCGCCTGAATCTCACGTATGTGGTGGTGAGCAAGCGCAAGCTCATTCAGCTCGTGACGGAAGGCTACGTGGACGGTTGGGACGATCCCCGCATGCCGACCATCGTCGGTCTGCGCCGCCGCGGCTTCACGCCCGAAAGCTTGCAACACTTTGCGGAGCGTTGCGGTGTCTCCCGCGTGGCTGGCGGTTGGATTGATTACTCGGTTCTGGAAGCCTCGCTTCGCGAAGATCTGGAGGATCGCGCGGAACGCCGCATTGCCGTGCTTCATCCGCTCAAGCTCATCATCGACAACTATCCGGAAGATGCTTCCGAAATGTTGGTCGCCAACAACCATCCGCAGAAGCCTGAAATGGGCACCCGCGAGATTCCCTTCTCGCGTGAACTTTGGATCGAGCGGGAAGACTTCGCCGAAGTGCCGCCCAAGGGCTATCGCCGTTTGACGATTCCTGCCGACGGTACGCCTGCCAAGCCCGTTCGTCTGCGCTACGGCTATGTGATTGTGCCGACCTCCGTCGAAAAGAACGAAGCGGGCGAAATCGTGGCCGTTCATGCAAATTATCTGCCCGAAACTAAGTCGGGTACGGAAGGCTCCATGACGGTGAAGACGAAGGCTGCGATCCATTGGTTGGACGCCAAGACGGCCGTTCCCGCGGAAATCCGCGTGTACGATCGTCTGTTCCGCGTGCCGAATCCCGATTCGGGCGAAGGTAGTTTCCTGGACAACCTCACGCCCAATTCCAAACAGGTGTTAAAGAGCTTCGTCGAGCCTTCTTTGGCGACCGTCAAGAAGGACGCCAAGTTCCAGTTCGAACGCAACGGATATTTCGTTGCCGACCGCATCGATCACGAACCCGGTAAGCCCGTCTTCAACCTGGCGGTTGGCTTGAAGAATTCGTGGGGTAAGTAAACCCTACTGAGGGGGAGAGGCGACCTCTCAAGAAGGTCGCCATCCTTCTCGTGAGAGGACGTACCACCTTTGACGGAGTTGCTCCGAGAGGAATGAAGGTTTTCCTGTGGTATGATCCTTTCCAAGACGGGAGACCTCTAGGGGTAGCCCGTTGAAAAGAATCCGTTCTTTGCGCCTCAATGAAAATTTGAGTTCGATTGATGGTGCACGGAAGCCGGATGGAGGAGGCTCGGTTCAAAATGTTGGAAACGTTTGGAACGAGAACGCCTCTTGCACAAAAATGAAGTTCCCTACGTCAAGGAAGAAATCATCATGAAGAAGTTGATCGTTCTCGCCGCCGCCGCTCTCATGGCCGCCGGCGCTCAGGCTGCCTACAAGGACGGTTCCTATACCGGTGAAGGTAAGGGCCGCGAATCCCAGATTCAGGTCCAGGTGGACGTCAAGGGTGGCAAGGTTGCCGCCGTCAAGGTTCTGAAGCACGGTGAAACCGAAATGATCTTCGCCGCCGCTGCCGAAACGCTCTGCCCGGCCATTGTCGCCAAGAATGGTGTGGACGGTGTTGAAAGCGTTGCCGGCGCCACGCTCTCGAGCGATGGCATCAAGGCCGCCGTCAAGGACGCCCTGTCCAAGGCCCAGTAATGATTTCGTTCGGACGCTCGTAACGGGCATCCGTTGACGAATGAGAGGAAGAGGGATTGACACGTTCCGTGCCGTCCCTCTTTTCTTACGTATGTCCATCATACGTAAGAAAAGAGGAGTTAAAGAGAATATGAAGAAACGAGAATATCTGATCGTAGCTGCGATGGCTTTCCTTCTTGTCTGCGGTGGATTGAGCACGGTTCAGGCTACCGAAACGCAGGTGGCTCCGGTGCAAACGGAAGAATACGAATTGCCTTGGATGAGCCTTCACATGGGTACCATCATCTCCGGCAAGGTGTACGGATCGAGCGAAGAGGAAGTGCTGAAACTTCGTCAGATGGTCGAGGACGAGATCGTTCGCTACGAAGACATGATGTCCGTGCACAAGAAGACGGCTCTGAACGAAGTGAACGATCGCTCCGGTGAATGGGTTTCGGTTCCCCAAGAAGTCGCCGAGATGACGCGTGAAGCGCTGGAGGTGGCCAAGGATTCGAATCAGGCCTTTGAACCCACGATCGGTTCGGTCGTCAATTTGTGGAAGATCGGGTTTGGTGGAGACTCCGTCCCTTCCGATGAGGCGATTCAACAGGCCGTCAAGTCGGTGGATTATCGAAAGGTCGAAGTTCGCGAAGCGTCGAACGGTTGGCAGATTCGCGTAGCACCTGGGCAGAACCTCGACATGGGCGGGATCGCCAAGGGTTATATCGGACAGAAACTGGCCGAACTCCTTCGTAGCCAGGGTGCCGAACACGCGCTATTGGATTTGGGCGGAAACGTCGTTACACTCGGCGAGAAGTCCGAAGGTCGTCCGTGGCGCGTGGGACTGCAACGGCCGGATCAGGCGCGAAACACCTATTTTGCCGTGATCAACGCCAAGAACGTGAGCGTGATCACGTCGGGTGCGTATGAACGCTTTTTCGAAAAGGACGGTAAGCGCTACGGTCACATTTTGAGCGCCAAGACAGGGCGCCCCGTGTTGACCGACATCGCTTCCGTCTCCATTGTCGACGCCAACGGTGCGAAGGCTGATGCCTGGTGCACGGCTCTCTTTGCCATGGGCTGGGAGACCGCGACAGCGTATCTGTCGGCTCACAAGGACCTTCATGCCGTATTGATGCATTCGGACTTGAAGAGGGTGTTTGCGAGTGAAGCGCTTCGCCCCATCCTGACCGTGACGGATGAAACGCTCTCCGTGACCTATCGTTGATTTCGTTCCTTTTTCTCTGCATTTGTTGTCATGGCCAATCCCCGTTTTGTCCATCTTCGTTTCCATTCCGAGTACTCCATCATCGACGGGATGGTGCGCATCGATCCGATCATTGAAAAAGTGCTCGAGCACGGCGGCGTGGCGCTCGGGATTGCCGACATCATGAATCTCTTCGGCGGCGTGCGTTTCTACACGCATGCCATGAAGGCCGGTCTCAAGCCCATCATCGGTTGTGACATTAAACTTCACAACCCCGCCATGCCGGATGAACCGGATCGTCTGACGGTGTATTGCATGCATCGAGAAGGCTATCGCCATCTGTGCGAGCTTCTCACGCGTGCGTATCTTGCGAAGGAAGACCGTCTGCGCGGACAGATCAAGCTCGAGTGGTTTGAAGGAAAGCAGGGGGAAGGCCTCATTGCCTTGACGGGCGGCCCCGAAGGGGCGCTCGCGCGCCACTATGCGCACGAACTCCCCGCTCTGGCCGTGACGGAACTACAACGCTACAAGAAGATCTTTGGGGATCGTCTGTATGTGGAATTGCAACGTGCGGGACGTCCGGGAGACGAGGCGCTTGTTCATGAACTCGTCAACCTCGCGATCGAAGTGGACGTGCCCGTGGTCGCGACGCATCCCGTGCAGTTTTTGGAGCAGGAAGACTACGAGTCGCACGCCATTCGCTGTTGCATCTCGGAGGGCTACACGCTCAACGACCCCCGCCGCAATCAGACGTTTACGGAAGAGATGTACCTCAAGACCGAGGAGCAGATGTGTCAGCTTTTTGCGGACATTCCTTCGGCCTTGGAGAATTCGGTGCAGATCGCTCTGCGCTGCAATTTGGACGGTGTTCTCTCGAAGCCTCAGTTGCCGCTCTTTCCGACGCCCGACGGCATGTCCTTGGACGACTACATCGACTTTCTTGCGAAACAGGGTCTGCAAAAGCGCCTGGACTTCCTCTATCCCGACAAGTACGAACAGGCGGAAGTCCGCAAGGAATACGACGAACGTCTGGAATACGAACTCGGCATCATCAAGAAGATGGAGTTCCCGGGCTACTTCCTGATCGTTCAGGACTTCATCAACTGGTCGAAACGCAACGACATTCCCGTGGGACCGGGGCGCGGCTCCGGTGCCGGTTCACTCGTTGCCTACGCGCTCGGGATTACCGACCTGGATCCCTTGGAGTTTGATCTCCTTTTTGAACGTTTCCTGAATCCGGAACGTGTGTCGATGCCTGACTTTGACGTCGACTTCTGTCAGTACAACCGTGACCGCGTGATCGAATATGTGAAGGCGACCTACGGCGTGGACGCCGTGAGTCAGATCGCGACCTTCGGTACGCTTGGCGCCAAGGCGGTCGTGCGCGACGTAGCGCGCGCTCTCTCCATTCCCTACGGGAAGGCGGACAATCTCGCGAAGCTCATTCCGCAGCAGCCCGGCAAAAGCATCACGCTCAAGGAAGCGCTCGAAACAATTCCTGAATTTAAGGAAGCCGTAGAGAAGGAAGAGGACTATCAGGAACTCATTCGTCTTGCCATGCCGCTCGAAGGCATGACGAGAAACCTCGGCATGCACGCGGGCGGCGTACTGATCGCCCCGGGGAAACTGACGGACTTCTGCCCTCTCTACAACTCGGACGGCAAGCCCGAAAACACGGTCAGCCAGTACGACAAGAAGGACGTCGAAAACGTCGGCCTCGTCAAGTTCGACTTCCTGGGGCTTACGACGCTCTCGATTCTTAAAAAGGCTGTGGAGTACATCAAGAAACTCCACCCGGATCTGCCTTTTGAGCTTGCCCGCATTCCGATCAAGGACGAGGAAACCTATCAGCTCTTCCAGGACGCCAATACGGCGGCCGTCTTCCAGTTTGAATCGGAAGGGATGCGAACCCTTTTGAAGCAGGCGCGTCCCGACCGTTTGGAAGACTTGGTGGCCTTGAACGCGTTGTACCGTCCGGGCCCGATGGACCTGATTCCCTCCTTCATCAACCGTAAGTTTGGTCGGGAAAAGGTGAATTATCCCGACAAGCGCATGGAAGAGGTGCTTGAAGAAACCTACGGCATCATGGTCTATCAGGAACAGGTGATGCGTGTGGCGCAGGTGATCGGCGGCTATACGCTGGGCGGCGCCGACCTGCTTCGCCGAGCCATGGGTAAGAAAAACGTCGAAGAAATGAAGCGTCAGCGCGACGTCTTCATCAAGGGCGCCGGCGAACGCGGAGTAACGCCCGAAACCGCGACCGAAATCTTCGACTTGATGGAAAAGTTCGCGGGGTACGGCTTTAACAAGTCGCACGCCGCAGCGTACTCCTACGTTGCCTATCAGACGGCCTATCTGAAGGTGCATCACACGGCGGCCTTCATGGCGGCCAACCTTTGCATGGTGATGGACCAGAACGACAAGGTCTGCGCTCTGATCGAAGACGCCAAGGAAAACGGCGTTGCCTTCCTGGCGCCGGACGTGAACGAGAGCGACTGGTTCTTTACGGTGCCGGACGAAGGTCACATTCGCTACGGGCTTGGAGCCGTGAAGGGCGTGGGCGAACAGGTTGTCGAAGAAATTATGCGGGTCCGAAAGGAAAAGGGCCCCTTCAAGGATCTCTTTGACTTCACGGCTCGTGTGAAGGGGATGTCCGCTCGCGTTCTCGAAAACCTCATCAAGGCGGGGAGCTTTGATTCGCTCGACGAAGACCGAGGCAAACTCTTCGGGAACATTCAGCACGCCTTGAATCTGGGGCGTGCCGAACAGGAAAACGACACGCAGGACAGCCTCTTCGGCGACATGGAAGAGGAAGTCGAACGACAGGTTCAGTGGGTGGACGCTCCCTCTTGGAGTGATCGCGAACGCTTGGTGAACGAAAAGAAGATGCTCGGCTTCTGCTTTACGGGACACCTCTTTGACGTGTACGAACGCGAAGCCCGACACTTCACGACCACCACGCTCAACCAACTCAAGGCAGGCCGCGAGAAAGTTCGTCTCTGCGGCGTTGTGACGGGCCTGCGTGCGATTCAGGGGAAGCGAGGCCGCATGGCCGCCATCACCATCACTGACAAGACGGCGGTGATGGACGTGGTGGTCTACAGCGAAATCTGGGACCGCATCCGCGGCTCCTTCGACGTGGATGATCTTATCTGCGTGACGGGACGCGTGCGTTACGACGAATTCTCGAAGCGCCTCGGCGTCACGGCGGACGAAGTGTGGAATCTCATGGAATTGCGTCGTCGAGTGGCGCAGTATCTGGAGGTGGAAGTCACCAAGGACAACCTTCCGGCTCTGGAAGAGCTCAAGGCTGTGTCGGACGATCTTCGCATCTACCAACGCGTCCCCGTCCGCTTCAAGATCGCCATCAACGGAAAATCGGAAGGAGCACTTTACGCAACCATGAAAGTTTCGAACGAATGGGTGGATGCCTTGCGAATTAAAAGGTTTTCACCTAAATTTATTTACTAATCTTGCTAATGTGAAATTTGCTTGGTAGATAAAAAGAAAAATAAAAATAAAGGTAAGGTTTGAGAGAGAGAATTTTCCTGGAGACTCCCTTTTTGGCGAGTTGTTTTATGATTTTTGTTGCACCGATGTTGATAGGTCTAGGTAAGTTTTGAGAATATTCAACAATGGCGCAAGCGGCAACTATTTCGCTGTAATATGAGATTTCTTTAGCGAAAGAAAAGCCCTTTAATCGTGAAAGGACAAGTTTGTTGTAGAAATCCTTCTGTTGACATAGGCTGTTTTCTCTGTAGCGGTATAAATAAAGCTGTTTTGGAATGTATGTTATTTTTGAAATTTTAGTGGCGATTTCCAGGCAAAAGAGTTCGTCTTCAATTAAACGCTTGTCTTCACAAAATCTTACACCTTTGATTTTTCTTGCATCAAAAAGACGAAGCCATACATAGCCTCCGCTACCACGAACGTTTCTCCATTTTCCTAAAGAAAATATTTGTTCTATGAAAGACTCTGCAGTATAAGAGCAGTAGTTTATAAAATTATCAGAAGATTTAAGGTTGCAATGTGTTCTCTTGAAACAACAGCTGGCGATGTCTGCTCCCTCCTTTAAGAGAGCGTAAAGGAGTTCTTCTAAAAAACGAGGAGAGAGTGCGTCATCGCTGTCACAAAATGTGACGTAGTCGAAAGTTTCATTTTGTTCAATTTCTAATAAGCCGGTGTTTCTTGCTGCAGATAGCCCTTCGTTCTTTTTCTTTTTGATGATTTTTAACCTAGAGTCGTTCTTTTTATATCTTTCTAGAATCTCTAGAGAGTTATCTGTTGATGCATCATCGATAGCATAGATGACGAAGTTTTTATATGTTTGTGACAATATGGAATCCAGGCAGTTTGGTAGAAAATGCTCGGTGTTATATACTGGTAGGATAATTCCTATCTTGTGTTGATTTGTGATCAGCATATATTGTTTTGTGGATTGAAAGAGGTGTGAAAATTATAACTTTTGTTGAATTATGTGATCGAAAAAGGTGTCTTGGTTAGGAAGTTTTGGGGCGTGGATCTTCCAACTCATTTTTTGCAGAGGGCAACTTCTCTTAATGTGGTTGTAGATGTCAGTGTTGAATTTCTCGTTCAGGTGTCTTTGTAAATAATGGATTGGAATATCTGATTGAGAAGAGAAAGCGGCAGATGCGTTGATTTTTGCTAGGTGATTGTATGTGATTTGAGTTGTGAAATAGTGGGGATAGCGATGTTCATACTTCCAGATGAGCAGAAGAATTCGAAGAAGTTCTTCGATGATTTTTGTGTTTTCTCCGGAAATGATGAAACTATTTAGCCATTTGATTCGAGAAAATCGACTCCAGGAAAAATAAGTTGGGTCATAGTGTCTCCAGGTTCTTCGGTCTGAAGAGCTTACGTTTGGCGATCTTGCGAAAGAGAAGCCCGTCCCGTGCTTGTAAAAGATGTATTTTGTTCCTAAAGGTTGAAGGACGAGAATCGAGGCATCGAGCCAAATCCCCCCGAACTTATACAAAAGAGCTAGTCTTAAAATGTCTGAGAAAGCTGTGAATCCAAAACCGTCGCGGTTATCTTGTAGTTTTTGATATACAAAATCTGGGAATTCGACATATTTTTTTGAAGTTGATAAGTCTAATAGCTCTCTTTTGTATCCGGCCCAAATATTTTTCTGCACAGATTCTAAGCAACTGGAGACTAATTTTAATCCAGCGGAATAATTGGTGGTTTTCGGTGGTTCCCAAAACTGCCAAACAACATCTTGCCGATTTTTCGGTTGAAGAGATGGGAAAGGGTTCTCAGTGATGTTGATGTATTGCTTTATGATATGGAAGGCTTTATTTTGCTTTTTAATTTCCTTGACTTCTTTTTTTAAGTCAGATAGATCGGAAAGTAAAAACATGATTGCGCTTCTCTCTTAAGATTTTCGAGGTAACGATAAGTCGATGCAAAAAAATATAACGAGATGAAAAAAAAAGTATTTTTTTGCAGAGGAGGGGGCGTTGTTTTTTGTGAGAAGTTCTATTTATTACTTTTTGTTTATTTAACTTCGGTATGAAAATCAATTCGGTAGCTGAGAACTACCGAATTGATTATTCAAAAGAAAAGTTTACTTGGTGTTGCGTTCGGCAATGATGCCTTCCCAACGGGCCACCTGCTTGCGGACCTGTTCGGGAGCCGTGCCGCCGAGGTGGTTGCGGGCCTTGACGGAGCCTTCGAGCTTGAGGACTTCGTAGACGTCTTCACCGATTTCCTTCGAGAAGCTCTGTAGAACGTCGAGCGGAAGCTCTTCAAGACCGCAGTTGCGGTTGGCGGCCTCGCGTACGGTCTGACCGACGATGTCGTGAGCAGTACGGAAGGGAACGCCGTGACGAACAAGGTAGTCAGCGAGGTCGGTCGCGGTCGGGAAGCCAGCCTGGCAGGCCTGGAGCATCATGTCGGCACGCGGTTCAACACCGGCCATCATGTCGCAGAAGGCGCGAAGCGTGTCCTTGACCGTGTCGATCGTGTCGAAGACCGGTTCCTTGTCTTCCTGGAAGTCCTTGTTGTAGGCAAGGGGCGTGCCCTTCATGAGCGTGAGCATGGCGATGAGGTCGCCGTAGACACGGCCAGACTTGCCGCGGGCGGTTTCCGGAACGTCCGGGTTCTTCTTCTGCGGCATGATCGAGCTGCCCGTCGTGAAGCGGTCGGGGAGCTTGATGAAGGAGAAGCGTTGGCTCATCCAGGTGACGAGTTCTTCCGAGAGACGCGAGATGTGCATCATCAGAACCGACGAGGCGGCGCAGAATTCGATCGCGAAGTCGCGGTCGGAAACGGCGTCGAGCGAATTTTGAGCGACGGCTTCAAAACCGAGGAGTTCGGCCGTGTATTCGCGGTCGATCGGGTAGGTGGTGCCGGCGAGGGCAGCGGCGCCGAGGGGGCTTCGGTTGACGCGGCGGCGCACGTCGAGGAAGCGTTCGCGGTCACGCTCGAACATTTCGACGTAGGCGAGCATGTGGTGACCAAAAGTCACGGGCTGGGCGACCTGCATGTGGGTGAAGCCCGGCATGATGATGTCGCTACCGCGCTTGGCCTGTTCGACGAGCACTTCCTGGAGGTGCTCGATGCGGGCGACGATCGTGTCGATTTCGCCGCGCAGATAGAGGCGAATGTCGGTCGCAACCTGGTCGTTGCGCGAGCGGCCCGTATGGAGGCGCTTGCCGGCGTCGCCGATCAAAGCGGTAAGGCGGGCTTCGATGTTGAGGTGCACGTCTTCGAGTTCGAGCTGCCACTCAAAGACGCCCTTTTCGATTTCTTCCTTGATCTGAGCCATGCCGCGGCGGATGTCTTCGAGATCCTTTTCGGAAATCACGCCGATCTTCTGGAGCATCGCGGCGTGGGCGAGCGAACCCTGAATGTCGGCCAAGGCCATGCGCTTGTCAAAATCCACGCTGGCGGTGTAGCGAAGAACGAAGGCGTCGACAGGTTCCGAGAAGCGGCCGGACCAGGCCTTCTTCTTGGCGTGCAACGGATCGTTCGAGAAATCTTCTTCAAAGCTCATAGCGGTTCCTTTTGTTTGGGGGAAGGGGGATGACTGGAGTCGCGCGTTATTGTATCGGAACGCCTGCGTCGGAGCGAAGAAATTCCGCACGGGGGGCTTCTCGTCCAAACCGAATGTTTGCAAAACGTTTCAAAATGCAACCTCTCGCGAGCGACTTGGGTACCATGCCTATAATGCACCCTTTCGGGGTGTAGCGCAGTCTGGTAGCGCGCCTGCTTTGGGAGCAGGATGTCGGGAGTTCGAATCTCTTCACCCCGACCACCGGACACCGCCGCCCGTAGCTCAGTTGGATAGAGCATCGGCCTTCTAAGCCGGCGGTCGCAGGTTCGATTCCTGCCGGGCGGGCCAAAAATTCGGATGGTGCGAATAGCTCAGTTGGTAGAGTCCCGGATTGTGATTCCGGTTGTCGTGGGTTCGAGTCCCATTTCGCACCCCATTCATACAAAAAGCTCGCGTTGCTTTTCATCGGCAACGCGAGCTTTTTCCTATTTCAACGATTCAACGTGCCATCAAACCTTGGCATAAAGCTTCGTGAAGGAAGCGTACTGCGAGGTCGCCGCTTCATCCGCGGGCACATAAAAAGCCGTGCCGACTTCCAATCCGAGAATGTCGCTCACGGCGAAATAACGAAGCTTCGGGCAGACGCCGGAATTCGAGCCGCCTTCGGTCTGGTAGGCGAGCATCTTGAGTTCGTTGGTCGTCGTCATGCCGATGGCATAGGGCGAAACAACGCGGTCGAATCCGTGATAGCCGAAGTTGAGCGTGCGGTGACCTTCAATGGCCTCCACGATCGTGTCCACCGTAGTCATGATCTTTGACTCCTCTAAAGACGCCGCGAAGAAAGAATCGTTCGCGACGGGTTTTGGTTGTTGGTTCATTTTCCATTATGGCAAGACGAAGGCCCAGTCGGCCGACGCGTTCAGAAATCCCCGCTTTTTGCCAAAACTTTCTTCTTTGGAACTTGCTCTGGATCATGAAAAGGCCCTCTCCGTCGGATGACGGAGAGGGCCAATGATGAGATTTCGTCTAGTCCCCGAGCGGGGAGAAATGACGATTACGCTTCAGGAAGGCGGGAGAGCTGTTCGCGAACCTTGGCGAGAAGGTCCGTGAAGTCGGCAAGACGCTTCTTTTCCTGATCCACCACGGCCTGCGGAGCGCGGGAGACGAAACGTTCGTTGGCGAGCTTCGCTTCGCACTTCTTGATTTCGCCTTCGACGCGTTCGATTTCCTTCGTGAGGCGCAGACGTTCGGCGGCGACGTCGATTTGGACCTTGAGCATGAGCTTGAAGTCGCCCACGATCGCGACGGGCGCGATCGAACCCTTCGCTGCGGCGGAGAGGTCGTCGACATGTTCGACGGCTTCCAGACGCGCGAGCGCCTGGAGATACGGAGCCGCTTCAGCGGCCGTCGCCGCGTCGCCTTCAATCAGAAGCGGAACGCGCACGGAGGGCGAGAGCTTCATTTCACCGCGGAGATTACGCACCGCGTCGATCATGTCCTTGACGAGCTTCATCTTCCCTTCGGCAGTTTCGCAGACGTCGCCCGTCGCCTTCGGATAGGCCTGGATCATGACGGAGGTTTCTTCGTCGGCCTTGCGCGTGCCGGCGACCACCGAAACCTTCTGCCAGAGTTCTTCCGTGATGAAGGGGATGATCGGGTGGGCAAGACGCAGCACCGTTTCGAGCACCGTGACGAGCGTGTGGCGGGTCGCACGGCAGGCGGCTTCATCGCCCTTCAGCTGCACCTTGGCGAGTTCGAGATACCAGTCGCAGTATTCGTTCCAGACGAAGGAATAGATGGCGTTCGCCGCGTTGTCGAGACGATAGTCGGCATAGGCTTCGCGCACCGTACGGATCGTACGGTCGAGTTCGCCCAGGATCCAGCGGTCGACAAAGGAGAAGGTCATCGGGCTCGAAGCGGTTTCACCCACGCCGCAGTCCTTGCCTTCGACGTTCATCAGCACGAAGCGCGTGGCGTTCCAGAGCTTGTTGCAGAAGTTGCGGTAGCCTTCGGCGCGCTTGAGGTCAAAGTTCACGTTGCGGCCGAGCGTCGCGTAGGCCGCCATCGTGAAGCGAAGCGCGTCCGCCCCGTGCGCGGCGATGCCGTTGGGGTAGTGTTCACGAAGCTTCTTTTCGACGTACGGAGCCTTTTCCGGCTGACGAAGCCCCATCGTGTTCTTCTTAATGAGGTTTTCGAGGTCGATCCCCTGAATGATGTCGAGCGGGTCGAGGGTGTTGCCTTCGCTCTTCGACATCTTCTTCCCTTCGGCGTCGCGAACGAGACCGTGGATGTAGACGTTCTTGAAGGGAACGCGTCCAGTGAAATGGCGCGTCATCATCACCATGCGGGCGACCCAGAAGAAGATGATGTCGTAGCCCGTCACGAGCACGGTGCTCGGCAGGTACAGGTCGTACATGTCCTTTTCGACGCCTTCGGGATTGGGCCAGCCAAGGGTCGAGAAGGGAACCATGGCGGAGGAGTACCAGGTGTCGAGCACGTCTTCGTCGCGCGTAAGCTTCACGCCGGCACCCGCCTTCTGTTGGGCTTCGGCTTCGTTATGCGCCACGTAGACGTTGCCGGCTTCGTCGTACCAGGCCGGAATCTGATGGCCCCACCAGAGCTGACGCGAAATGCACCAGTCCTGAATGTTTTCGAGCCACTGACGGTAAACCCCCTGCCATTCCTTCGGGAAGATGTTGACTTCACCCGATTCGACGGCTTCGAGACCCACTTCGGCGATGGACTTGCCCGGATAGAGCGTGCCTTCGGGCGCGGGCTTGCTCATCGCCATGAACCACTGGTCCGAGAGCATCGGTTCGACCACTTCGCCGGTGCGGGTGACGATCGGGACCATGTGCTTGTGCTTCTTGATCCCGACAAGAAGACCCTGAGCCTTCAGATCGGCGAGCGCCGCTTCGCGGCATTCGTAGCGGTCCATGCCGCGGTACTTTTCGGGGACGTTGTCGTTCATGCGGGCGGTCTTCGTGAGAACGTTCAGCATGGCGAGGTTGTGACGACGGCCGACTTCAAAGTCGTTGAAGTCGTGCGCCGGCGTGATCTTCACGCAGCCCGAACCGAATTCGCGGTCGACATATTCGTCGGCGATCACGGGAATTTCACGGTCGGTGAGCGGAAGCTTCAACGTCTTTCCGATCAGGTGCTGGTAGCGTTCGTCTTCCGGATGAACGGCGACGGCTTGGTCGCCAAAGAGCGTTTCCGGACGCGTCGTCGCCACGACGACGCCTTCGGAGCCGTCGGCGCCGGGATAGCGGATTTCCCAGAGGAAACCTTCCTCTTCCTTGTTTTCCACTTCCAGATCCGACACGGCCGACTGGAGTTTGCAGTCCCAGTTCACGAGACGAGTGCCGCGGTAGATGAGACCTTCTTCGTAGAGCTGCACGAAGGTGTCGACGACGACCTTGGAGAGCTTTTCATTCATCGTGAAGTAGGTGTTCTCCCAGTCGACGCTGTCGCCCAAGCGACGCATCTGCGAGAGAATGGTGCCGCCCGAGAACTTCTGCCACTCCCAGATCTTCTCGAGGAAGGCTTCACGACCGATGTCGCGCTTGTCGATGCCCTGCGCTTCGAGCTTGCGTTCCACCACGATCTGCGTCGCGATGCCCGCATGGTCGGTGCCGGGAATCCACACGGTGCTGTAGCCGTCCATGCGGTGAAAACGCGTAAGTGTGTCCATCACCGTCTGATTGAAGGCGTGTCCCATGTGAAGAATCCCCGTGATGTTGGGCGGGGGAAGCTGGATGGCAAAGCCCGGCTTCGACGTGTCGGTGCCGGCGCGGAAATACCCGCGCTCTTCCCAAATCGGGTACCAACGCGCTTCGATGTCGGCGGGCTCGAAGCTCTTGGCGAGTTCTTGATCTTTGGACTGCGTCATGATCGGAAGATTGAGTAGGTAATGTTTGGAAATGAGAACGGCACGCCCCGCGAACAAGTGGGCGTGCCGTGGGTTTTCGTATTTTCGCACGAAAAAAACGTGAACGTTACTGAGGAGCCTCTCCTTTGCGCATGAGGGCGCGCGAGAGAATTTCGGCGCGCAGTTCCCGCTCGAGGGCCTGACGAACCATGGGCTGAATCGACCTGTCCAGATCGGAGCGAACCCGCATGAGCGCGTTGTGAAGCGTCATTTCGAGCGTTTGCGAGAGCGCGTCGCGGATGCTTTTCTCGAGAACGGGCGTGAGGTGGTCGCAAAGAGCGGCGATCTCTTCTTCCGTGAGCAAGCGGTTTTCCGCCGTGGCGACGGAGTCGTTAACGGTTGGTTTGTCAACGGGCGCTTCCGAAGCGGGTTCCGGTTTCTCTTCAGCGGATTTGACGCTCGCAAGCTCGTTCACTTCACGCCAGGTGAGCGGAATGCGTTCCTCGAGCGGCAAAACGCTCGGGGCCATGACGGGTTCTTTGCGTTCCATGAAAGTTCCTCAAAGTGTGGCGACGGTCGGTCACTGCCGACGGTCGTAGGCGGCGAGCTCGACGCCCGCCGCCTTGTAGGCGCGGTAGCGGGCACGGGATGCCTGCAGTTCGTCGGGTTGCGTACTCACGACGTCGATGATGCGCGGAAAGCGCTCGAACGCGGTCTGCCAATCGGGCGGCAGGGCGTCGTCGAGAAGAAGCAGTACGTCGCCTTCGAGTTCTTCCAGACGCGTGGAGAGCAAGATGGGCGTGTCGGGCGCCAGACGGTGTCCGGGAGCAACATGCGGCAGGAAAGCGAGGTCGCTGTAACTCCAAAGAAGTGCGTCCAGCCTTCCGAGACGATTTGCGTCGGACGTCCACACCGCAAGCCGAAGCTTGCGGTGAAGGACCGTCTTTGCGACGGCACAGGCGTAGCGCAACCGGTCGGGGACGTTGAAATGGAAGTCGACTTTCTGCATGACGGCCATTATACCGAGGCGGTTTCCGTATCCTTCTTCGATTCGGCAAAAGCCCGCAGAAATTCTACGAGCAGCGCAACGGGGCGTCCCGTCGACGCATGGTCTTTGCCGCTTGTATTGGCCGTACCGGCGATGTCGAGATGCGCCCAAGGGGTTCCTTCTACAAACGTCTCCAGGAAGGCTGCCGCGGTCGAGGCGCCCGCTCCGCGAACGGCGGAGACGTTGACGAGATCGGCGTAGGAAGACTGCATGAGTTCGGTGTAGTCCGAGTGCAAAGGCATTCGCCAGGCGAGATCGCCGGTTTTCTTTCCCGCTTCGAGAAGTTTGTCGGCCAGATCGTCACGATTGGAGAAGAGTCCCGTGTAGGTGCTTCCCAGAGCCACCACGCAGGCACCCGTGAGCGTCGCGACGTCGATGATGAGTTGCGGCTTGTGTTCGAGCGCCTTGGTGAGGCTGTCCGCGAGAATGAGGCGGCCTTCGGCGTCCGTGTTCTGCACTTCCACCGTTCGACCGGAATAGGTCGTGAGGATGTCGCCCGGTTTCAGAGCCGTGCCGGACGGCAGATTTTCGCAGGCCGGCGCGATCGCGACGAGATTGATGGGCAAAGCAAGGTCCGCAACGGCTTGTACGACCGCAAGTACCGAAGCCGCACCTGACATGTCGTAAATCATGTCTCCCATCTTCGCGGCGGGCTTGAGAGAAATGCCGCCGGCATCAAAGGTGATTCCCTTTCCGACGAGAACAACCGGGGATTCGCCGCAGGAGGCGCCGTCGTAGCGAAGTTCAATCATTGCGGGCGGTACGGCGCTCCCTTGGGCTACGCCCAACAGACCGCCCATGCCGAGCGCTTCGAGCTCGGATTTCTCGAGAATCGTCACGGAGACTTTGTCGCGAGCAGTTCCGATTTCACGGGCCGCATCACAGAGAAAAGCTGGCGTGCAGAGATTTGCCGGGGTGTCGGCCAGACGGCACATCTCGACGATGGCCGCGCCGATTGCGGATCCCTCGGCGAGGGCTCTCGAGTCGTCCGTGTCGGAGAGCCAAAGGACTTCCGGACACTGCGGCGTATCGAAGTCCTTCTTGTAATTCACTTTGGGTGCCAAAGCGCGAACGACGTTCTGAGCAAACAGTCGAGCCCCCTCGTCTCGGTTGTCTCCAAACCAGTCGAAGGCTCCGAAAAGCAGGGACGGCATCTTTCGAAGTTTCGCCACGGTGGTGCGTACCAACGCACCGATGCTTTCGGGCGTACGCTCGGAACGATTTCCAAGATGAAGAAGAACCAATCCAACGGGCCACTCACTGCAGGGAGGAACCGTAAGCATCTCTCCCTTCTGAGAGGGAAAGAGTCCGGACGAGCGCAAGGATTCAATGAGAGGCGCAGACCAGGCACCGGCAGCGGCCTGCGTGGGCACAAGGGAGTCGCCGTCCTTCCAAAAGCCAAGAACAGGAAGGTTTTCCGCCGTCATGGCGGTGACTTGAACGGGAGCGAAAGACATGAGATTTCTTCTCCAAAACAGGTTGACGATCATTGTACCCGTGCCGGAGCCAAACTTTTTTTGGCCGAACCCTTGCTTTTTTCGAAAAGTTCAGGCATACTTCGTCTCCTACAGTTTGACGAAGACGCAAGTCTTCGATCCTCGGTGTGGGGGGGTAGCTCAGCTGGGAGAGCGCTGCGTTCGCAATGCAGAGGTCGGGAGTTCGATCCTCCTCCTCTCCACCATAGATTCTGCAAGACCCTGAGAATGTTAAGTTCTCAGGGTCTTTTTTATATCTGTCAAAATTAATTTGTTTTGCATTCAGCTACCGAAATTGTGATCGATTTTCCGTAACTATCGATCTCGTCTCCCCCTGATCCACTGATGTGGCCAGGGGGATTTCATTTACAGCTCCACAACTTCGGGG
>OOIF01000249.1_pt1 | contig 66770 bp, 74 predicted proteins | sample 1691961 | NCBI WGS metagenome assembly OOIF01 (sample SAMN06348146, study PRJEB24527) | human gut metagenome | biome: human gut; feature: ankylosing spondylitis patient; material: feces | host: Homo sapiens | place: China | collected 2015-10 | reverse complement strand
AAGTGCTTGATATGCTTTCAGGCAATATTTATTGAATTTGACACTTTCCTTCGGAGTCAAGGTGTGCTTTATTTGACGGTTACGATTACCCCAACTATTGACATAGAGCCATTAAAACAAAAAGAGTAGTCAATAAAGACTACTCTTCGTGGCTCCCCCAACTGGGCTCGAACCAGTGACATCATGATTAACAGTCATGCGCTCTGGCGAGTGTAGGGAAATAGTATGTAAGTCTAAATGTTACTAATATTAATATTTTATACAGTACTATGATAAGTCATTTAAACATCAGTCTCTCAAAGCTCATTTCCTTGCAAAACTTAATAGAACAAAACAAAAAGCCTACCTATAATGATTAGAATCATTAATATCTTAAAATCTTTTGCTTTACTCCTAATCCAAATTATTTTTTCTATTTTTCAAATCTAAGAATTAGTTTCTATTTCAGTAATATGCTCATTTATGTTAAAATTCAAATTAGTAAGCTTCTCTTCTATTTTTGTTGATTCTTCAGAGGATATAGAGCGATCCTTGTATTTATTCAATAGCACAATTACAGTTTGCAATTTTAATACATCTTTATTTATGTTTCTGTTAATGATATAGTAAGTATTTTTTGCAAATAACTCATCAATTAAAAATAAGTTATCTACTATCTTATTAAAATGAATATCTCTTTCCCTGGTTGGCAAGTTTGCCATACTAATTACAATATAAAATATTTTTTCCTTTTGTTCAGACGGAAGGCATTCCATCTCGCAAGCTATATCTTTTAAATATGACAAGTACGGTAAATAAAATTTTCCATACTCCAACGAGCGTTTCTTTTTAAAAACATAAACAGATATAAAATTGTTTATAAATATTCCTGCAGCAGATATAAGACCTGCAATTAACGCTGGTAAGATATACCTATTAAAGGTATTGCTACTTTGTATCAATTCTTGTAATTTGGGTAACAAATCTTCCAACTCGTGTATCAAATCATTTAAATCTGTGCCCATTTCATTTACCATCACTTTCATCTTCTATGGAATTACCAGTATTATTGTCAATACGCGTAATAAAATCATCCCATTGATCATTATTAGAAATCTTTTTTATGCATTTTTTATAATTATTCACCAAATTTGTGCTTGTTGGCGATGCTTTTAAATCGTCACCTTCTGAGATTAAAGAAATATATCTATTAATAGCATGTACCAATCTACGGTTTATATCTTTCTTTTTTTCAAAAATATCATCTGCGTTTCCTTCCTTAACCTCCAATATCCAAAATGCATACATTCTAAAAGCATCTAAATAACTAATGTGAGAATGTGCAACCCTTTCAATATGAAACAGTGGACGTTTTATATATTCATCGTTTTTATTATGATATACATATCTTGACCCTAAAAATGAATCAATTGTATATTTACATTTCTTTTCAAAAATTTCAACATAGAACTTCATCAACTTTTTCCAACATTCTTCCACCTCTTTCCATACAAAATTTATTATTTTTTCAAATTTATATAATTCTGACGAACACATAGTAACATTTTCAGGCAAAAACAAAGGGACACAATCACTTTTTCTACAATTTCGCACTGAAAAATACTCAAAATGAGTTAGCACTGTATTTAGATACATATATCCACTTGTAGTGATTCTAACATATCCATAATTTCTGTACTCATATTTTTTAGATAAAAACATATCTAACTGATTACTTAATTCGCTTACTGGTTCACATCCCAAGCCATCGAATGTAATAAGATGATTCCAAAAAGATGAATTGCGAAGATCAAATAAGTCTATCAATGATTGATTTACTATCTCTAAAATATCTCTTCCATCACCGTTTTCACAATGAGAAAGCTTTGACAGATCTTCATATATTCTGCTGATTTGCACCGCAGTATCATTATCGTCTTCATCTCTTCTAAAATTAAATAAATATGTCAAAATAATTCTGCTGATATTAATTGCAAATATTATATTATCACTTTTGTTTTTGTTTTCTGTAAGTTCTCTATTTTTATCGTCGTATTCTTCAATACTGAAAAAATATTCAGTTTTTTTGATCATATCAAAATAACCATTTGTGATGAACAATTTAAATATTTCATGAAAAATTATTCCACGACTAGCAAAACGAGTATCTCTTAAATATAGCTCTTTTACGTTTCTAATATTAATACTATCCTGCAAATAATTCTTATCAAAAGTAATTTCCGTAAGAGCATTAATTCCAGTCCTAATATCATCATTAAAAATCTTAAAAATATATGATTCAATATATTCATCTCTAAATAAATTGCGTATCAAGCTAAATTCATTTCGGGTTGATTCTGTAATATGAATATTCTCTTTATTATTCATTACATAATCGCACCTTTTTTCAATAATACTTGATTTATCATATATTTAGAAACATCAATCGGGTGTCCAATAAAATTCCGATCATTAAAATGTTCTATAAACATTGTATTTGTGGTTTCACGCATTACGAAAATGAGATAATAATCCTGTAATAGATTTTTATATATTCCTTCTTCTTGTTGTTCCTTATATGTGATGTTTCTAAAAATATATTGCGCATCATTGAGGAATTGTGAACAACTCTTAGTAAAATTCTCAATCTGCGTCGTACTATATATAACATCAAGATTATCAAACACCATTATGCAGCGTCTTCCTTTTTTATAAACCAATCTTGAGGCAATATCAACAAGTATTGTCAATATTAATTTTTCTGAAATGCTCATATTATCATATATAATTTTGTTAATTTCTTCAAGTTTTTTCTCTTGAACCTCACCACACAAACGAGCATTTTTTATTTCTTTTACACTATCTAATATTTGAGAAAAATTTCTATCAGAATCAATACAATTACAAAAAAAGCACTTGTTGTCTTGATATTCCCAAATTTCATACCATTTATCACAGACAACACCATTATTTTTCATAATATCATCATAGAGAACTCCAAAAATATACTTTGTAATAGTATGATTAATTGGATCTGTGTTTCCGTAGCTGTCAAAATTATAAAATATATCCCTAATATTCTGGTTCCTTAGATGACGCGCATACTTGTGTATAAAGGTCGTCTTTCCACAACCTTTATATCCATACAGTAAAATAAGATGGTTATGTCTTTGATTTATACGCCTATCCAAGTTTTCAAACTCATCTTGCTCTTTTTTTGATGAAATATATATTTCATCAAAAAACACTTCCCTGTTTTTATTCAGAAAATTATCAATTTCAGATGATTCACCTCCAGCCGGATACGGTGTAGCTCTTAAAAAATCTCTTACACTATTGTTTTCAATCACACTATATAACCCTCTCAAATCTCTACTCATATTTAATCTCCTTATTATTTTATTCCGTCATTTTATAAATATAACCTTTATTTCTGTACGCTTCCAAAGCGAGATTCTTTTATAAAATAATTTCATATTATATTCCTTATGTGAAATTATAACACATTTCAACAATTCTTAAAAATTATAGTGTAGAATTTTCACATTTCCTATTGTTAATTTTTCACAAATAACTGTTTTGTTACTTTTTTCCTATCAATCAATATTTAATCTCTATGGCAATACATTTTCTTTTTTATATAATCGCGATACATAAACTCCTTTAATAAGCTGGCATGCTATCATTTTTTCTGTTCCTAATAAAGTTGTCAATCTAACTGGTACTTTTTACATAGATTTTCGTTGATAAATTGCCTGCGAGTGTATAGAGTTAGTGTCCAAAGCACAAATAAATATTATATAGTATTAAAATTTTTACGGAATAATAAGGTTATCACTAAAGTAAATATATTCCTTCGCTCTCTTAACTCCGTTAGCTGTATAATAAATGTCTATAGTGTCACCTCTAAATTCGGAATATAGTTCTGAAACTAAATCACAAACATCATATGTGACCATCCACTTTCTTTTGCATTTTGCAATATGATCCCTAAGAATTCTATGATCGTCCTTTGAAAATGAGTTCTTATATAATTGTCCGCCCTTTTGAACATATGGGGGATCAAAATTAATTAACACTTTATAATAGTGACCTAACACATCATTCTTTATAAAATCAATCGCGTCCAAATTGTACACATCTATTTTATCTTTTAATTTTGCAACATTTTGTATTTTATTTATTAATTCCTCTCTATTGAATCGAGCATTTATCTTATAATTACCTGTTTGATTTCTTCCTCCTATGGCCCCACCTTTAATCACACCAGAAATATTTGTTCTATTCAAATATAATGTTGCTTGTGCTAACTCCAACTGTGAATAATTATCTTTATTAATATAAATTTTATGCTGATTATCCCATTCTTCAATCGATAAAGGAATCCTTTTAATAAAATCACAAATATCTCTGGTATTATTTAATACGCAATACCAAAATGAGTATATGGCTGGATCAAAATCATTTATTACAATTCTTTTTACGTCATTATTCATTAATAACTTTAATGCAAGTCCTGCACCTCCAGCAAATGGTTCAATATATGTTTCTCCAATTAATCCATTCACTTCAATTACAGATCTCACAAATTTATATATCTTAGTTTTTCCTCCTGGATATCTCAGCGGAGAGGGTGTAAGCGGCATTTATCTCACCTCTGCTCTAATTACTACTCCATTCTTTTGGATTAATTTCATGATATGGAGCAACTTTTAAAAATAGAATATGTAACTCATTATAGAAATTATCAATTGCCTGTTTATTATCTGGATTATGCATCCAATTTTTAAATAATAATTCAAAAAAGGATTTTTCATCTATGAATAGTTTTTTGTTGAATTCTCTTACCATGCCTTTAGTGGATTTACCAGATTCTTTAGTTTCCTTCAGTTTCTCATTAAACTCATTTATTTTGTTTTTTATATTATTAATATAATAAGGTTTTCCATAGCCTTTGTCAATTAGTATTCCAGCAGTCCAAAAAGGGTCATCATCTTCGTATAACTTTTCTGCATAATCAAACAGTAATTGCTCAGGAGATTTATTACCAGGTAAAGAAATAATACAATTTTTCAAATCAGAATCGTGATCTCCATCTAAAATACATATTGATCTTATAGTCGTATGTAATAATTTGCTATCAGAAAATATGCTATAGAGATTATCAGCACCAATTTTAGCGTGAACAAAATGAAAAAAACTCAATGCATTTCTAAAATTAGGATATACACTTTTCAAATAATCGAATAATAATGTTAATATAAATCGAGCCTCATCATCTTCAGTAAATAACGGAATTACTTTTTCAGCATAGATATCATTTTTAGTTATTGATTGTAGATGCATTTTTATTTTGTAAATATCCGGTTCTTCCATTTGCACGACAGAAGTTATGTTGTCAAGCAAATATATTACATTGTCTTTTTTCTCGATCATTTCTTCTAACAAAGACATACTATGTGTTGTAAATACTATCTGTATCTTATATAATTTTGACATATCTCTAAATAGATTCAATAACTTAATTTGATAAGCAGGGTGCAAAGTAGCATCAATCTCATCTATCAGTAATACGCTTTCAACTGTATTATGAGATTCTATAGAATCATAATAATATTTTAATGAAACTAATGCCGTTAAAATAATACTAAGGTTATCTTCTCCTGCAGATATAGTATTAGAATCTACACCCTGAACATTACTTGAAAACTCGTTCCTAACTTTTATATCACCCATTTGCTTAGTCACATTAAAATTGATTTCATAATTAGTAAAAGAATAATATAACTCTGCAATCTCTTTTTGATACTCAACAGGTAACCGCTTTCTAATATTTGACAATATATCATCATTTTGAAATTCACCAAACGGAACTAACCTTGATAAACCTAAATATATCACAGGGCAACTAGGAAGCATATCGCTTTTTCCTTGCGAATATTTTGGTTTTATTGCATAACGTTTTATTTCTTTAGAATTATATTTTCTTGAATTATGTCTTCTAAAACTTATCGATGGGTTTTCAAAATAATCAACAGTAAACAAAATTCCTTGAACACCATGTGCTGGATCATTATATTTCTGATCACCACGGGTCAAACTTTCAATCTTAGGGTTTACTACACTATTTACTGCATTAATTATCGGAAGGCACTTACCATCTAATATCCAAGCATTATTTTTTGTTGGCGCTTGCATTGAATTTCCAAATATATGAAGCAAAGAAGTTTTGCATGTACCATTTGTACCTGAAATAGCATTAATATTTTTAGAAAATGTTAAATTTAGATTTATTAGTTTTCTATAATGAATAATATCAATTTTCTTTATCATTTTATTGTTCCTTTATTTTAAACATTCATCAATAAATAATTTATGAGATTTAAAAAAATTCTTTAATGCCATACTATTTGGATATGCATCTGTATTATGCATATAACCATTGAATATTAAACGCAAATTATCTCTATCATTTATGATAGAGGAATGCTGATCATTAGATAATCTATTATTCTTTCTTAATAAGTCAGCCGCTTTTTTTATCGCTGGCATAAATTCCATCGATGTGCAATCGTTTCCTATCTCTTTCTCAAGAAAAACTTTTGCTGATAGTTCGAATAATGCCCTTAATAATGTTCCACAAGCATTAGGATACTCATCTGGATTCAAGCGTTTTAGTTCATTTATAATTTTATTTAACCGCATGTTAGATGAACGAATCTTGTAACTATACGGAATAATCGTACTGCATTTATTAAAAATATCTCTACCAACATTGTCTGGAGCAGTATCTGCTGCTTTTTCTTTGTTTTTGTGTAATTTATTAAAATCTGTATCAGAACCCTCGTTGCTCTCCGAAGATTTATTATCCGAATTACAAATAAGACTGTCTGTTTGCTCGTCCTCTATAATCTCATTATAAGATTTTCCATATAAGTCATTAGAAATATTATTATAAAAATCTTCAATTTTTTCCTGATCATACACGATTGCAACTGTTTGTCCATCTAATTGTTTTTGAATATATTTTATACGTTCTCTAAATATCGGCAAATCTTCTTTTGAAACATTATATCTACCATCAAATTTAATTCTCAAAAAAGGGAAATACCTTTCTCTTAAGATTCTCTTCCAATTAGTTTTTGTAACTTTTTCTATTTCAGCAAGAGTCAATACTTCATGTTCTATCATCCACTCCCAAAAATCAAGAAGGGCTTCTGAACCAGTTTGAGAACGTTGAAATCTCATTTTTTGCACAGAATTCCATTTTGATAATCCTTTTCCTCCCTGTTCCCCCATATGGCGAATTTCCATCCAATGTTTTAATTCTGACTCATCACTAAAAACCACAACATCAACATTGTTAGGTGGATCAAACTTATCAGACAAACATTTAAATTTAGAATATAATCCTGTATTTATATCCCTAATTCTTTCAGGATTTATTAGAATTTTAAGTGCACAAATACGCCGATTACCTTCACCAACTTCATAGAAACCATCATATGTATCAGATTTATACACCCCTATAGTATCTAATGGATTAAAACCATATTCACATATATCATTTGCAAGTTCATATAGTTTTTCATTTTGATCCAAAACCATTTTAGATACAGCTTCATCCTCATCAAACGACTTATCTAACCTCGGATTATCGCCAGATAACAATATGAGATTGGTAGGAATAGATTCTCTTTTCATTTACTCAAATCCTTTATTTATCTATTTTATTTGTACCGCATTCTAAATATAATAAAATTTTTTAATACAATATGTTTTTACAGAAAATTTTACATGAAATTTTTAATTCAAACAAATGATTTATTTCATATACATTTCAGCACATCGTGTCTGCGGTGTCCATTTTTCAATAGTAAAAAAATTTTTTGTTATTCAACATTACTTAGGCATAGCAACACTTCCTGTAATGCTCACCTTATTTTTCACTTAAAAACACTAATTTTCTCTATCTCTACCTTACCAAAGCCGAATGGAAGATAACTTACAATTATAGGAGATTCATTATGAATGAAATTAAAAAAAGCAAATACTTTAAATACAAAAAATATTGTGATTATACTTCAATGTCATTGACAGATTTAATCTTTGAAAATTTAAATTTTAAAAATGAAAATAGTATAGTATCTTTCTTCAGATGTGACTTCCGAGGCTCTTCATTTAAAAATGTGCATTTCTATAAAAATATATTTGATAGAGCTGATTTCATTTCTTGTACTTTTATTGATTGTACTTTTGAAGAAACTGACTTCGGACGTTCACAAATTAAAAATTGTTATTTTGAGAACTGTAAATTATTCAATAATAAATATAATACTAATACGATTCAAATATCTTCTTTCAAAAACTGCAAATTTATTGATGAAAAAATAATGTCTAATATTTGCGAATGCAGTTTTATTAATGTGGATATTATAAAATGTGACTTTAATAGGTCTTCAATCGATAAAATTAGTTTTTATATATGTAATATTAAAGAAACAAATTTAGCAACTCTACATGCGGAGCAACTGTCTTTTATTTCATGTTCTTTAGAATGTATACAGTTAGGTTTACCATATTTCTTTGGCTACTTATTTGCCAATACAAGTTTAAATAAGGCCGAATGTTTATACAGAGGAAAATTGGTCTCATCTCAAATGTTTAAAGAATATGCTGCAAAATTGTTATATGAAAATCGTTATGCTGAATATTGGAATTCTTTTGTTTTTCTTGAAAAATTAGACAAACTTCCTTTTGTTCTTAAAGAAATTATTATAAAAATATTATCTGTAAATAATGAGTTCTATATTTATAATGAGTTAAGCAATTTATTTGAATATATTATTTTTTATATTGAAAATGAAATATTTAGTTACGATATTATTTTCAATATATTGTCTGAATTGTATCAATTAGACAGTAGTAAAATGCCTAAAAACATTGAATTGTTGTTTTTGTTGAATTTGAACAAAATACTGTATATTCTTCAACAAAACAATTTTTCAGAAGACTTTTATAACTCTTCTAAAAAATACACTTCAGTAGTGACATTTGTTTGCAATACAACTGATTATGAAATAGCGTTAAATTCAACTTCAGAGCTTTTGCATAAGATTGGTAACCTATATAATTTAACTGACGGTTACTTCTTGTTAGATTCTAAAAAAGGATCTTGGATTCTTACATTTATTGTTATTTCAGCTGTTGCTTTAACTATTCCTAAAATTTTTAAATGTTATTCTGATATTATATTAGAATTTAACTTCAAAAGGAAACTATCAAGAAAAATACTAAAGTTAATGGATAGCATTGAAAGTGTAAATAAAATAAAGAAAATAACAAATATTGCAAAAGAATCAAAAATAGTAACGAGAAAAGAAAAAGAAAATATCTCAGTTGAAGATATAAAAAAAATAATTGAATCAATTAAAATCGATTTGTAATAATTTATAGATTTGAGGGATAAGCAATTCTTGTGAATAGCTTAAATTTACCCTGAACCAATAATAAGACGTGGAGCACATTAAGTATCTACTATGTGGAATAGTTAATATATTTGATTTTTCCATAATTATTTTAGATATATCATCATCAGTTTTATTTATTTCAAAAAGACCTTTGGGAATACCTATTAAGCAAAAAATACCACTTTTGCATTTGGTTATTAATAGTCCTTTTTGGGAACATGAGCAGAGCAATTTTATTTGTTCATAATTATGTTGTACATGTGTACGTATTTTTCCCAATATATTTAATACCATCGTTTTATTTTCTTTACTGTAAATCAATTTAAAAACCTCTAGTTGACTTTGTGACATGGAACCAATTTTATAAACCGAAGCCTTTTCAATTTTTTTGATTAATTCTGAATTACTAAATACTAAACAGGTTTTAGCCCCATTAAGAAATAAATTTTTACTTAATGATGTTAATAAAACAGTATTTTCGTTAATATCATTGATTATTGTTTCCGGTAATATTTGCAGATTATTATTCCATTCAAGATCTCCATATATATAATCTATAAGAATATTTATATTATACTTTTTACATGTTTGCAAAAGTTGTTTTAAATCCATAATATTCATTGTTATTCCACTGCCAAATATGGGATAAGTCAATATTATCAAATTAATTTTTTCTTGAACAATTAATTTGATAATATTATTAATATTGAATTTATATTGACCTTGAGCGGAAAGAATAGGGTAATAATTAATCATGCAATTATTATCTCTTAATATATCAATGTAAGTAAAATAAACAGGTGATATAAGTAAAGGTATTATCTTATTATCTTTATTGAGGATTTGTATTATAGTATCTGCTGCAGTAGTACCATTTGGAAAAATAGAAAAGTCAATTTTGTTATTTTGTTTTTCAAGTGCCAAATTGCAATTATTTTTTAGCCATAATTTTTCTTTAAATCGCTCATTAATAAAAAAATAGTCGTTTATACTATAATTGGCTTTTGCATAAAGCTTACTATAGAAAAACGCAGAATCTATTGAGAAATTCGCATTATGAAGATCCCAATCAGAAATAAAAAAATAATCATTGGGTATGTTTTTTGGAAATAAATTTCCTATTTTTGAATCATAGTTGTTATCAAGTTTCATTTTCTATTCCTAACACTAGTTTTCTCATTCTTCGATCAAAATTAAAAGCAACATAACCTTTTTCTAATATTGAGCTTATTTCAGAAAATTGATCTGGATATAAATACTTATAATCTGTAAACTTTGCCTTATCTATACTTTTAATTTTTCCAATCATAATAAAGCGAATATTTTTGTTATAGAACTTACTTAAGCATATGGCTCTTTGATGAATCTTAAATGCTGTTACTAAACTTGGAAAATTTAGCGGATGAACAGTACTTATTATGTATCTATAGCCTAAGAAATAAAGTTCTTCACAAATGTGTTTTAGCATTTTTTCTAGTAAATTATTACCTTGGTACTCAGGTAAAATTACACCATGTTCAAATTGAATAATTTTGCTGTTATCATTATATATTTTTTGATATTCAAGTAAAGGCGTAATTGCTTTATCTGCATACACAACAGAGGCACATCCTATTAATTTATTATCCAAGTAAGTCCCATAGCTTTTTCCTTTTCCACATAAAATTTCAAATAAATATTCTTTAGTTGGATGGATAAAATATTCTTTATTTTTCATTGAAGCGTAAGAACGCATTATGCATGAATACATATCCTCTGTATCATTAATATTTAAATGTCTTATTTTATATTCATTTAACATATCAAATACCAATCCATAATTGTAAGTTATCCTTTATTCATTATTTTCAGATAAGGTCAATAATACATTTCTGCCAATGAGAAAGAACTACACATCTTACATTCAACTGGTGTATGTCTATGTAGTGCTTAATCTCATTCTAAGAAAAAAGTATTAAGCCTTAACTAAATCTATATTTCGGGTACATAATATAAAAATATTTATAATCACCCTTTATGGTGTCAATTATAACATAATTTGACAAATATTTAAATAACTTTTACGCAAATCAGTTACAAAATTTCACACGGTATTTTTATGCATTTTGTATAATACAATTTTGTTTATTGCTCAATAAATAAAATTTTTAGGCAAAATAAATATAGATATTTGAATAGACTTTCTTTATTTTCTATTGCATAATAATTTTATTAAATATAAGGAGCTATATGCGATGGAAATAAAAAATGTACAAGCAAATAATCTAACAACTGATTATCTAAACTTTTGCCTTTCAAGAAAAAATCTTGATCAGAAAACGATAAAATCATACACTATTGATTTAAGGCAGTATTTTGAATTCACTATGGAATCTGCTATTGAATGGACAAACAAAAAATCCATTGAGCAATACATTGATTTACTGCATTGCAAGTACAAACCTAAGAGTGTTAAACGAAAAATCGCTTCGCTAAAAGCATTTTTTCACTATCTTGAAATTGAGGAACTTATTGATATTAACCCTTTTCATAAGATACAAATCAAATATAAAGAACCCTTTATTCTTCCCAAAACTATTCCTATAAATAATATTGAGCAAATTATTAGGTTTGCTTATCTACAACTTACCAAAGCTAAAACTGAATATGCTAAAAGGGTTGCTCTGCGGGATGCACTCATACTTGAGTTACTGTTTGCCACCGGAATGAGGATTTCAGAATTATGCACACTCACGACTGAACAAATTGATTTTAATGATTACATAATCAAAATTTACGGAAAGGGCTCAAAAGAACGCCTGATTCAAATCTGCAATCAAAATGTTCAGGAGTTGCTCAAAAAGTATAATCAATCATTTAAATTTGAAATAGCAAACAACAAATTTTTCTTTATAAATAGACTCGGCAACCGTCTATCTGAACAATCTGTTCGTAATATGATTACCAACTATACAATCGGTGCAGAAGTGCCGCTGCACATTACTCCGCATATGTTTCGTCACTCTTTTGCAACTCTACTGCTTGAAGAAGATGTTGACATACGCTATATTCAACAAATGCTGGGTCACAGTTCCATTACCACAACGCAGATTTACACACATACGAGCATTAACAAACAAAAAAACATTCTTTCTGCCAAGCATCCGAGAAACAAACTAGAAATCGGGATATAATAAATGCCCTGCGAGTTTTTTAACTCACAAGGCAATCAGAATACTTTATTCATTTTTATCGAAATCATTTTCTATAACATCAGAAATGAGATTTGAGAAATCAACTACATTTTGGGGAGAAATTACAGGTCTGCCTGTTCTTTCTTCAATATCTCTTCTTGCATTTCCGGCGACTTCTCCGCCCTCTTTTGCAACACTTCTGTTTTCAGAAAAAGACTGAGGATTCTTTTCTTTGGAAATCTCAGTTGTAGTAGCTTCTGCCAACATATTTAGTACCAACTCAAGCGTACTCATATTATCTCTCAGGTTTTCCTTTTTCAATCCTTTGAGATTTTTATACTGGCGGGTTGTCATTCCTGACCACGCTTTTGTGATTTCATCAGTCAGAATTGCATATTCTACACCCTGCTTTACACCACGAGAATCCCATTCATCATTAAGCTCTTTTCTTACCTGTATAGCCTGAAGTCGTTGATTTATCCACTCTCTGCTATATCCTTTTTTCAGATATGTTTCAAGGGCTCTCTCTATGGTAAGTTCAGGGTCTATGGTTTCATCAATTCTCTCTCGACCAACTTCTGCAAGCCACATTTTAAAAGGTTCTGCTTTTGGCGACGGGATTGACTGTATTATTCTTAAAAGCTGTTCTGTATTTGCAACATCCGTCCTGTAATTTTTACCATCCTTAGGAGATTGCATTTTCAGTTGTACGATATTTTCGTACAACTGGTTTGCTCCTTCAGCCTTAAGCTTTCGCTTAAGATCGCTCCAGTAACGACGAGGTTCGTTACTGGCAGTCAGAACTGAAATTACATCAACTATGGAAAAATACCATTCTTCTTCCGACTCATTCCACGCAGTACGAATCTTTTTATCTTCAAAAATTTGTATCTTATTTTCTTCGCTCATATATATTCACCCACTTCTAAGCTAAAAATATTATAGCAGACTGAGTTTACAAATTCAATCTATTAGGCTTTATAGAGATAAGAATTGTTCATAATTAAGGTCGAATATAATCTCTAATTCATAACCTCGTGCGACTTTAACCTCTTTGATAAGCTGACAGGCTATCATTTTCTTCTGCTCCATTGTTGAGTTGTCAAATTCGTCTGCCCAAGTTCTGAATTGTGAATAATAAAAATCAAGCCTGCCCATCGCATTTTGCTGATTGGCAAGCTTGTACTTTATATTGTTTAATTCAGTTTCTTTTTTATGGAGTAAATCGTTTGTATTGTCAATAGAAGCTGACAGTATGTCTGGAGTGAAGCGGCTTTCGCCGAGTAAAGAGCGTCCTATTTCGGCGGACAATTCAACCACCTGTCTTTTAAGCTTTTCAATTTCTTTTTCAAGCTTTGTCTGTTTTCTCCTATACTCCGATATTTCGGATTTGTAGCGTTTTTCCAGTGCTATATCTTTTGGTGTTGATTTGATTTTGGCGAGATAATCTCTTAATGTTGCAAGCACAGCACCGTCAATTCTGTGCGCTACATAAGCCGACTGCCCGTCACATGCACCTCTTTTCATTGCTTTATTGGTACATATATACCTCTGTCTGCGAACTCTGTACTGACTTCCGTCTGCCCTGTCGTATCTGTCAATATAGCTTGTTGATACCATCTTCTGACCGCAGTGGGCACAGTATATATTTCCCGACAGCAATGTACTGCCTTTGGTAGTCCTTGCTATCTGTTGCTTTTCCTCATTCTTTGATGAGCGTTGTTTCAGTATAAATTGAGCTTGGTCGAAGATATTTTCATCTATGATATGCAGTCTTTCAATATACGGTGATTCAACACCGCCTGACACAAGATAACCGCAGTACAGCCTGTTCTTTAGAATACGATTAACCGTATTACATTGAAACTTGCTGTTATTATGGGTTTTGATTCCGTGACTGTTCAGATAGTCAGCCATGCGATATGAGCCGTAACCCTCTTTAACTGTCATCTCGAATATCTTCTTGACTATCGGAGCTTCATCATCGTCAATGACTATGTCCATAAGCTCTTTTCCCTTTTTGTTGATTTCACCGCTTTTTATAAGTTTGTAACCGAATGGAGCAACACCTCCGGTAAATTTGCCGTCCAGCGTCATCTGGTTAAGGCGAGTTTTAACACGAGCTGACGTTTTCTGACTCTCACCGTTGGCTTGCCAAAATCGTATGTAATTCATAAGCTTGTCCACATGATTATCCATACGCTGTTCGCCCTCATTGACGCTCCATACCTCTATGCCGTGCTTTATAAACCATTCGACGACGAACGGAGTTTCGTCATCAATTCTGCCTATTCTGTCAAACATAAAGACAAGAAGTACATCGAATTCTTTCTTTTCTGCGGCGGTTTTCAAATCCTGAATAGCATCTCGGTCGCTTGCCGAAACCTTGAATCCCGACACGCCCTTTTCCTGAAATTCTTTCAGAATTGTCCAGCCATTGTGCTCTGCGAATTCTCTGCACGAGGTTTTCTGCATTGGAATATCATCTTTATCAACCTGACCTTTGGTTGATACTCTGTACAAGCAATATACTCTTTTCATTTCATCACCCTTTCATACGATTTTTGCAAACCAACAATACTACATAATTTTTATAATATCCAGCGAAATCCAAAATTAAATTGAAAGAAATTCAGCATCCAATCTGAGATTTCATTCTGTTCTCAAATGTATCCAAAAGATTTTCAAGAACATTTCTTTCAACCTGTAAATTTTTGTTTTTAGAAAAGCAGATTGTGACCTTGCAGTCGTTTATAACAGATTCTATTCTGTGTTCTGAATCAATGTTATTTTCATTTATATAGTTTTCGTTCAAATTATCACCTGTTCCTTATTTTCTGTTTTTATCATTTATATGATCTTTCATCTGCTCATCAGCTTTTGTCGCTGCATTGCACAGGCACATAACGCAAACGCCGATAAAAGCACCGACAAAAAGACCAATCATAAATTCTAACATTTTAACACCTTCTTTCAGTGATTTTCTTCTAAATACCCCGACAGCAGAAAACAAAAAATCTTCTGCTGTCGGGATAATATCAATCGTTTTGGACAGCTCTAATTTTCACGCTATCCTGTTGCCGCTATTTATCCTCTATACCCTGCGACAAGGAACACATCAAACGGCTATTGCATTTATAGCCTCATTGGGATTTCACCACCGTGAGGATCTCCCACGGCCGCCCTCTTTGGTTACGACGGTTCTATCACGCTCGACTTTTGACTGGACGGAAGTATCATTATCCCCTCTGCCTGTTATCGCCGTCATTGAATTTGCCTTTCAATGTCTGAATCTTGAAGTTCTGTATAGAAGTTCGCTCATGTGGCTTGTCCGTTCCGAACAGCAGAAGGAAAGTATCTGATGTGCTGATATTAAATTTTCAAAGAGCAACGCCTGTTCTCTGAAAAAAGAAAACAGGCAAAAGAGAAATAATCCCTTTCACCTGTTTCCTCACTTAAAAGCTAAAACACACCCCTAATTTATAATTTTTCTAAAATATTTTTGATTTTTTCTACTGCACGATACACCGATCTTTGCACACATTGATAAGTACAGCCTTCTTCAAGTGCTATTTCGTCAAAAGTTTTTTCTTCAAAATAATACTTGTTCAGTCTGCGTTTCTGCACCTCGGGTAATTTGCTTATTGCCATATGCAAATTTTCTGTAATCTGAACATTTTCAAAGTATTCTTCTAACGACCATTCCCTTGAATCTTTCTTTTTATGCAAAGTATGTTCATATACTTCGGAGTGTTCCAAATGTCTGTCGTACTCATTCATTTGGGAAATATCTTCAAGTTCAAATATATTGAAAGTTTCAAATACGCTCTTTGAAACTTCAACCATTTGAATGCGGTTATTAACATCAACGAAATAAACATAGTATCTTCCTTTTTCTGAGCATAAAGTATAAGGATTATACTTGTCTTTTCTTCTCTTAGGACGTTTGTCCATTAATTTTTCCTCCAATCAATCTGAATCTTTTAGTAATTCAGGTTGTTTGGAGGACCTCTGTTTCTATATTTCATCATGCCCTTCCATTTTCATGTAAAAAGGGCATAAAAATACCGACAAGTATAGAAAGCTATTACTTGTCGGTATTCTATCACACGCTATTAAATGTCTTTATTCTTCTTGCTATCACAAAATTCATTAATTATATAGTTATTAACATAAAACTTGCCTTTGACCCCTATTTCTTTTCTTATATTACGGAAGCACTTCTCAGTTTTCACTCGTATATTATCATAAGCAGTTACAGAATTTGAACATTTATATTCCGAACAAGTGCAAGCACTGCGGCAAATTCTTTTTTATTCGTGGTGGCAAATATTTCAGCTACTGTGATAATCCGTTAAAGGACGAGCCTGACAAGACCTGTCGAGATGTCGGCTCAAGACGGCACTATGACGACAAGTGCAAAAACGATCCCATTTGGCAGACCTACAACAGAGCATACAAGGCACACTATGCAAGGTATATGAAAAAGAAAATGACCATTTCCGAATTTGAGAAATGGTCAAGGTTTGCATCAAGTTTGAGGGATAAGGCGATTGCAAGAGAGATTGACTTTGAACAGTATTATGCTGATATACGCAAGTAGCTTATCTTTGTTTTCTGCTATGCAAATTTTGGATATGTATAATCAGGTATTATATAATTATAAAAATATTACAAACGTTTGAAACAAGAATTTGATAACACAAAAACAAATATACTACTTATCAATATAAAAATATATGGACATATTATGTCCATGGTGTTGCTTGGAATATCAGATGAAAGCATATTAATAAACTTAAGGAAGTCAATATTGGCAGTCATGCAAAATATTTCGTAACACACACTGATAATAAAAGGAATTGCTATATTTTTTAAAATTATAGATATTGAAAAACTAATACTAAAAAAAGCAAATGTCTGAACAAAAAATATAAAAATATAATTGAAATAATTAAAATTTAGTATTATACAATATAAACCAAGCAATACACATATATGCAGGAAATAAAAAACAAACACAAGGAAAAGTTCAACTATAAGACTTTTTTTATAAACAAGCAATAGTTCTCTGATTCTGCCCTCTACATACTCTCTGAAACCAAATAAAGTCCACCATACAGCAAAAAATGGGCAAAAAATTTGTAACATTATGTATGTTGAAAAATAACATTGTTCGGGTGAATATCCTTTAGCAAAATCCAAATATGTTAAAAAAGGAAGTACAAGAAATAAAAAAACAACAGGTACAATATAGAGAATTCCCATTCCTTTAAGTGTTAATTGTATTAATGAAAGGCGGTTTATATATCTTTTAAGGCACATAAATATCCATCCTCTATATCAGCGTTAATACTCACTCCCTGCCCAATAAAATTACTTGAGAGAACGATTATATAATTTTTATTATCCTTACTGATTCTGTCTTTAACATAATAATTTCCCTCTAAATTATTTTCATATTCTTCTTCTAAAAGAAAAACTTTTTCATTTCCGATAGAAGTAATATCGCTGCAAGTTCCCTGAACAACATTTCTTCCCTCATTAATTATAACAATCTCATCACATATTGATTTTACGTCCGAAACAATGTGAGTAGAAATAATAATAGTTTTATCATTTTTTATTTTTCTTAAAAGAGATTTAAATCTTACTCTCTCCTCAGGATCAAGACCTGCAGTCGGTTCATCAAACAAAACAATTTCAGGATTTCCCATTATAGCTTGGGCTATTCCCAATCGTCGAACCATACCTCCTGACAGCGAACCCACTTTGTTTTTAATTTTATCACTTAGGTTGACCGAATCAATGCAATATCTGATTTCATTGTCTTGAATTGACTTAGGTATTTTCTTTAATGTGGCAAAATATCTCATAGTTTCATATACAGTCAATGACTTCATAGCACCAAACTGCTGAGGCAAATATCCTATATTTTCACAATCGCACTCAATGCTTCCCTTTTCGGGAGAAAGCAAACCGCATATACATCTCATCATAGTAGTTTTGCCGGAACCGTTTGGCCCAAGCAAGCCATAAATACCGTGCTTAAATTCGCAGGAAAAATCATTTAAAGCTTTTGTTTTCTTAAAAGACTTGGTGCAGTTCTTCAAAATCAGCACAATTATACCTTCTTCCTTGTTAATTATCATTTATACTTTCGGAGTCAACCACGGCTTTTTCTACATATTTAGAATAGCCCATATCTCTTTGAGCAAGAAGTATTTCAGCAACTTGCTTCTTTGTTTCCTCATCAGTTGCTTTATTAATAAAAACTGTATCATCTCCTAAAAATATTCCATCATAAATACAATTAGAAGAAAGCATTTCATTTGTCTGAATAATAGTATATTCTTTGAGATTTAATTTATTGCTGCTATTGTTATCCAACTCATTAATGTATTTCTGAATTTCGTCTATATATTCTTCATCTATTTCGCTCAATCCCCACCCCTTTACAGTAATTGCATAAATCTTATAAATATCAGACGAATTTGATTTATAAAATCCACTAAAAAGCGTAGGATAGCTTGTAACCCCGACAAAACAATTTTTCTCATTCTTTACCTCATCAAGATTTGAATAAAACTGCCTTGCTGAATCAACTCGAATATTAAATTCTGTTTCGGATTTTATCTCAATCGGATTATATGTGGTATAATCACCCGTAATTTTGTAAAATCCGGGAATAGGGTAATATGCAAAAAAGCCAGGCAGAGAACACGCCTGATAATTACTGTATAATATAGGTGAATAACCGCTGTACTTTATGTTTATAAGTTGCAGGTTTCCGTTCCCTATTACAGTAACATAATCTCCTTCACGATTATATTTTAAAGCATTTCCTTCAATATCAGTTATCTTTAAAACATTGTATCCATGGTACAATGTAAAATTGTAATACTCTAAACCTGTATCAGATAAAGTCATTGATACTTCGGCATCTAATTGTCTGTAAATGCTTAAATCCATATCGTATGATGTAACTTCAAAATCCGGATCTTGGTTTTTTTGCTCATTTTCAGTATAAAACAAATAATCTGACATTGAAATACTGTCAAGCTGAGCTCCCTTTTCAATATGGCTTCCACGATAAAAGTAACCAACCAGATTAAATGTTGAAATTAATAGTGTTAATGACAGTAAAACAGCTTTTAATGCGGTTTTCTTTATTTGACAAAGTTTGAAAAACAAAAATGACAGTAGAGAAATCCAGAAAATAATTAAATTCCATCTATAAATTTCAGCATACATACCGTAATCATGGTTTATGTACCACTCTAAATCATTTGGCAGAATATATGCAAGAAAATATTTTGCTTCCCAAAAATTAATTTTGGTAACCTGGCTTAAACCCCCCGGAATAAAGTCAGATGTACTTGACACAAGGAAAATTATAAGCGCCATAAGAGCATATGAAACAATCCTTTTCGTCTTTTGAGCAAAAAAAACGCCAAGTAAAATCGGGATTATTCCACCCAGAAAAACATATAAAAATAAAACTGAAAATATATGATACAAATAACTGTAGTCATTCATTCCGGATGACAAAAATATAACAAAATTAAATACAAATGTGCTAAAGAACTCTAAAGCCGGAATAAACAACAAAACTGTTACAGTACTTGTTAAAATCCTAGTCTTACCATTTTTGTGTGAATACAATGCTTCATCTATATAACAACGCTTATATAGGTAAAAGAATTCATATGATGTAAAACATAATATTACAAATGATAGTAAGCATAATTTTATAGAATTCTTTAAATATATTAATACATCATTATTGAGTGAAAAGCTATAACAACTATATACAAGATTCCCCAAAAAACATACTAACAGTATGATAACCGGAATAAATATTATTTTAGTTTTAAAAAACAATTTTAAATTTTGTTTTATCATTTTTACTCACCCTATTCCTTGTAAGTACGGGTCTTACAAGGAAATAATAAATACTAAATTAGATTGCTGTAATTTTACCTGTGGCTGAACAATTCTTACCGCCCCACCACCATGAATTCATTTTACCTCTCCATGATGCTTTGGAATTATTTATGACGGTGTATACACCTGATGATGCATTATATCCCGGTTCAGCAAAAACATGTTGCGCCTGTACCCAACCTTCTCCGGGAATTGAATATTCAAGATAAAGATTAACACCGTCATCAGAACTGGTAGAATTACTTAAATTACTAATTGTACCTTTTTTATACAGTCCTAATGAAGTTGAAATTGCTTCGGTTTTATCTTTAGTTAGCGTCCATGTGGTACTAGCTGCAGAAGCACTAATAGTAAAAACCGAAGAAAACATCAATATCGCCATTAAGAAGGTTACAAATTTAAACATTTTTCTTGATTTTGAATTTGTCATATAAACCTCCTAAAAATGATTTAAAAATAATACGAATCACTTTAAACCCGTAACAGGTTATAAACCCTTTTAAAGTGAAACAAAGCTTAGATAATATTTTAAAATCTATTAAAATAGTTTTATAGTTTTATTTTCGCAGATTTTGCAAAAGTTGCACTTTTCTAACTATGAGGAGTACTGTACTTGTGAAAATACTAAAACTCAGCGAAACACAAATATTATAGACTTCTATTACTATTAAAAAAGCTGAGAATAAAGATATAGCAATAGAAGTAACGCATGATACTATTTTATAAATTGTTCTCTCTTTGCCATTTAATAGTTTGTTTTCTGTATCTAAAGGTGACAAAAAGCAAAGAATTAATACGCATACAAGTTCAGAAAAAAACAATGAGTAATAAATTGAAAGATAATTAATTATCAAAATCCATTTTATTATACATAACATCAAAACAATTGTTATAATAGAAACAATATAACATCTTGTTGGCGTTTTAGCATGGTAGCCGCCTGCAAACTTACGGATAGCTATAAAAGATAAATAGAACACTAAACTTTCAGTCAATAGATTGAAAACCAATCCTAAGACTATGACTGTCGCTATATGAAATGCTGAAGACAAAAGTATGTATATGGCATATTCATATAACTCATAATTATCTGTATGCTTTTCATCTTCGCATAAGATACGGGCGACTTTGCTTGAAATCAATTTGATCATTTGATGTTTTTAAACTTTTCAAAACCCTTAGGCGTTTTAGGCTGATAGATTATAAAACAACCGGAAGAATTTGCATTAGCTTTTAATGTAGCAAACAATCCTTTTTTGACTCCGTCTTTAATTTTAGTTGATAATAATTTTTCGTTTTTCATTGTAATCAACCTCCTTATTATAAATTTATCAAAAAAATGCTTGTAAATGTTGAATTTTACAAAAATGGTAATAAATTCGACAAAAAATGCACTTTTAATCTATTATAGCCCTTCATCTTACAACTATATAAAAACTTTTAAATATTATAATCATATAAGAATATTATCTTTTTTAAATTTATTAACAATATTGCCGATGATTGATAACATTTTATTGGTTGATATTAATGTATGTAGACTACAAAAATAGGAATTTGTATAGCACAACATAGAAAAGAAATAAAAATGGAGAAAAATGCTTTAGCCAAAAAAACATGTTTTTCAAATTATCACATATCAAATATTGAAAACGATTACTCTGTACTAGGTATTGAAACATTTGCTAAAATCTGCAATGCATTAAATATCACACCTGACTATCTCTTATTAAGTACTTTAAAAAGTAATAACATTCCTCAAAATATTGTTAACAAATTAAATCATTGAATCTAATATCAAAAATAATATATAGAGTTTTAACTGAACAGGAATAAAACAGATGACAAATTCTTTTTTTTGAGTTATAATCCTAATTAAGGAGGTATAGCTCTATGAATGTACTGATATGTGATGATGATTTGAAAATCGTTCAGCAAATCAAAAAATTTCTCCTTAAATTATCAAAACAGTCAACCTATAATTTTGATATTACCTGCTTTTCAAATGGGGATTCTATATTGGATAAACAAATTAAAACTGATTTTGCGTTTATTGATATAGAAATGCCCGGTGTTAATGGACTTTCTGTTACAAAACATCTTCAAACACTAAATCCGAATATTATTGTCTTTATAGTTACATCTTTTCAAGGATACCTTGATGATGCGATGGATTTAAAGGTTTTCAGATTTTTATCTAAACCCATTGATGAAAATAGATTTTTTAAAAGCATGGATGTTGCTTTAAATCTGTATAAACAAAGCACAGAAAAAATTATCTTAGACTATTTCGATGAATGTCACAATATATTTACAATTGACATATTGTATTTAACTATAGAAAATCGCAAAACTAAATTAGTTACGAAAACGCAAGAGTTCATTTCAAATAAAAAGTTTGATTATTGGAAAAAGCAGTTATCCAAATACGAGTATTTTGCCCAATCACACTATAGTTACATAGTTAATTTAAAGAATGTAACAGACTTTAATAAAAATGAAATCACATTATCATTTAATTCTAAAAAAGCAACAGTACCTATATCCCGTAGTTTCTATGCATCATTCAAAAAAGCTTTTTATGAATATATGGGAGGTACAACATGATTTCTAATATCTGTTACGCTATAGTCTTTCTGATTGAGTCACTCATATCTTTTTATTATTTTGATTTTAAATTTAAACGAAGAATATCAATAAAATTTATTCCTATATCAATACTTTTATCCGGTTTAGTCCTATATATTATAAACCTTATCGAAATTCCGCTGATAAATGCTGTTTGTTTTTATGTTTGCAATTTTATTATCTTAAGAATTTGCTATAATTCAAGCATAAAATCCGGTATATTTGCTAATTTTGTCTTGTTGTTTTTAATGATTATCACAGAATTAATTGTTATTTTACCATTTTCTGTTGTATCTCGTTTTAGTCTTTTTGAAAGCCGGTCTGACGCATTTATCCTCATTATTCAGGCAATTATGAGTAAATTGCTTTATTTTATTTTTATATGGGGTGTTCTAAAATTTTCTGAAAAAGAGTCTAAAAGTACGGATTCTAAATTTTCAATATTACTTTGTTTTTTGCCCATTGCCTCAATAATCTTGATGTGTACAAATGTATATCTTTGTACATTCTACTCCGTAAACAACAACTTTAAAATTGCTATAATTATAGGTAACATTCTCATACTATTGTCAAACATAATAGTTTTTTACCTCCATGAAACAACGATAAAAATAAATAGGAAATACACTCAAATACTTTTAGATTATCAGCAGGAAATAAATACAATAGATTACTATGATTTGTTACGAGAACAAAACGAAAACTCAAAGATATTAATTCATGATATAACAAAACATTTAAAGATAATTCAGCAATTATCAGAAAACAAAGATTCAAATATAGCTCAATATATTTCTGAAATTGTTAATGATTTTAGTATTATGAATCCAATTGACTACTGTAATAACCCTACAGTAAATTTAATTACTCATAGGTACTATGAGATATGCAAGAGAAATAACATCAACTTTACAATCAGTATAAAAAACACAAATATTGATTTTATGAAAGAACATGATATAACCGCCTTGCTTGACAATCTTTTAGAAAATGCAGTTGAGTCAGCGTTAATGACAAATGAAAAATTTATTGATTTTTCTATTAGTACAAGAAATTCCAATTTTGTAATCATTAAAATTTCAAATTCTTGCAATAAAAAACCTAAATACATTGATGGAACTCTCGTATCTTCTAAAAGCACATCCGGTATGCACGGAATTGGCACTAGAAGTATTAAACGAGTAGTTGAAAAATACAATGGAAATTTAGAAATGAAATTTGATAGCAATACAAATACATTCACTTCTACTATTGGAATAAACTCTAATATACAAAATAGCAATCAAACATAATCTCTTATATTTACATATATTATTATTCGTTATTTACTTATTGAAACATTGTTACCGCCCTTGTTCACGGTAACACTGTTCAGTTACGATTTATCTAGGCTTTTTCGAGTTTTTATAATAATCATGTAAGTGCTTAAGTATCGCTCTTTAGAAATAAATTATATTTTCTTAGACTTATATAATCTATCTGCATTGATACTATTGTCTGTTTCAACAATTATTTATGTAATTTTGATGTTAAAAATCAAATTATAGTATCAGGAAAAGGAATATCTAATGAAATGTTTTAAAAATCGCTATAACAATTTATCATATATAATTTTCACAATACTATCTTTGTTTTCAATAAGTCTGATTTTTAACAATAATATATGGTTTGATGAAGCTTATACACTGTCGCTAATTCAGCACAATTATTCCGAAGTAATTGAAATATTAAAATCGGATATGCATCCTCCTCTATACTTTATATCTCTGAAATTCTTCTGTGAGATTTTCGGTTATTCAATACCGATTACCAAAGCTTTTTCGGTACTTGGCTATATTGCGACGCTTTCACTTGGCTTAACGGTAATCAAAAAACATTTCGGCAGAAAAACATCAACAGTCTATATGCTTACCGTCGGCGCGATTCCAATGTCGCTTTATTTCAGCGTTCAGCAAAGGTCATATGAGTGGTGTATATTTTTTGTTACGCTTTGCTTTATAGAAGCTCTGTTATTTATTAAAAGCTGTAAATACAGACATTGTATTATATTTGTTATTGCCGCCCTGTTTGCCGCATATAATCACATTTATGCTCTTTTAGCAGTCGGAATAATATTTGCATTTTTAAATATTTATATTTTCACTAAAAGCAAAAAACTGATAAAAACAATAATCCTCTCCGATATTTCTATTATAATAGGGTATTTCCCTTGGATTTTTCCGCTTCTATATCAAACCGAGTCAGCTTCCGGCAGCTTTTGGCTTAAAAGCGTTGAACCACTTTCGATTATTGTGTTTATATCGGGAGTTGTAATTTCAGCAGTAATTCTCACTAAAAAAGGAAATCGCAAATTGCCGATAATATTTGCAATAATCAGTATTTTAAGTATTCAAATAATCGGTTTGATTGTTACAGCTTTTATTCGTCCGTTATACATAGCACGGTACAGCGTTGTAGTTTCAGGTATTTTTGCATTGTTAATTGCTTTTGGAACAAAGAACATAAAAGTAAAATTCAAAAAATCACTTTGCATATTACTTTGTGTGATAAACATTATTTGTGCTATCGCCACAGGAATGTTCGAATACAATTCATCAATGAACAATTTCTTTGACCGATTTGACAAAATTATTTCTCCGTCAAATACTTTTATATATTGCGACAGCTCATTTGGAATTATGTCTTATTATTTTCCCGAATACACACATATCTGCACCTACAGTGAGCCTTGGTTTGTGGCATTTGATAATATAGAATGCATAAATAAAAACGAACTTTCCAATAAAATTCCGCCCAACGATACCGTTTGGTTTGTAAAGAATGAATTAACTAAAACACCCGAATATATACAAAGTAATTTTGATTTAGAGTTGGTTGATTCATTCAAATGTGATTTTAATACCTTTAATGTGTATTTGGCTAAAAAATAATATGTATTATATGTTCTTACCATCATACTTTTATAATATTTTATTTTTTATTCTATATAGCAAACTGCTCTTACCACCCTGTTCACGATAACGCTGCTCGGTTTCGATTAATCCGGCTTTTTTCAAATCTTTAATAGCTCTTCTGACTGTAGCAGGCGACAGCTTTATGTCGCCTGCTATTGTTTTTACTGAGGGCCAGCATTCGCCGTTTTTGTTGGCTCGGTCATATAGGTAGGTATAAACAGCTACAGCTCTGTGAGGCAAGTCCATTTGATATAGAAAAGTTAATCTACTCATTGCTGATGTCCTCCTGCGTTGGTCTTTCGGTTCTTATGACTACTTTTCTTTGCTTGTCTGCGCTCTGTTCAACGCTTGAATTTTCAGGTTCTTCTGTTGGCTCATATTTCTGTTCAGAATCGATAGTATTTCCACTGTCGGCTTGTTCCGCATTTGATGAGGTCTTAAGATTTTCATTTTTCTTCTTTTTCTCACCGCTTGCTTCATCGAAATCCAAATCAGTTACTGACGGTTCAAGATAGTGAGGACAGTATGTCTTGATTATGTTGTTGAACAACTCAGAACGATTGGCATAGTTAACTTCACGATTGCCGTTTTCCATGACCTCATACTGTTCTTCAAATTTAATACCCCATTTGAAGAACAATTTAAGTTTTACTTTCATCGGATAAAAGCCAGTTTTCATAACAACAAATGTGCCTTTCGGAAGTGACTTCAACTCATCGGGAGTCATCAAAGGTCGTTCAATCATCTGCAATGATTGGGACGGATCATTTTTGCTCCTGCTGACGGAGCCTGACATAACAGTTCTTGAGCCGAGAGCTTTTGACAGCACTTCCGCACTTGTGCTGTTGGGAGCAAAGCCGCCGAATATTGTCAGCTGTGTGTTGTCTATGATAACATCAGCACCCTCTTTGCCGTAATTCTTCTCCAACTGCGCAAAGGATTGAATTATCGGTACTATCTGCAAACGCCTTGAACGGGAGGCAGAGAACATCATCTCTGCCGAATCAATCTTCGGCAAGGTTCCGAACTCGTCGCAGAAGAACACACAGCGTTTTTCCAGTGCACCGCCGTTTTCATCCGCAACTGACAGTATTTCACGATAAAGCTGTTGGATAATGAGTGAAACCATAAAGAATGTCGTTGGATTTTCCTCCGGCATTACAATGAAGATTGCACACTTTTGATTACAGAATTTTTCAGCGTCAATCTCTGTATCAAAACACAAAAGTTGTTCAAGTTCGGAGTCAAGAAATGCATTCAGCCTTGAAAGTGCCGTACTCATAACGCTCGACATACTCTGCTCGGCTGTGTTCAGCGCCGCCCCTGCAAACCATTTTGCTTTGTGGTCGTCGGGAAGATAGTCCATTAATAGCTGAAACTGATTTTTACCTTTCTTGTTGGTCGGAGCAAGCAACTCCTGAATGATTTTGAATACCGAAACTATGTGTCGTTCTTCGTGTTCGCAGAATTCCGAAACAAGCAGAATAGTTGCTGTTAAAAGTCCCTCTGCCGCATCATAAAAGTAAGCGTTCTGTCCGAATGAAGCCGAGTCCATACCTGAAAGAATAATCGTTTTTGAAATGATTTTTGCGTATTTTTCGGCTCTTGCCTTGTAAACAAGCTGTTCGGATTCGGCTTTGTATAAGTCTATATATTTGTTTACGAGGTGCAGAAGATTGTTACCATGGGAGCGTGTGGGATTACGCAAATCTATGACTGAAATTTTGTAGCCGTAATACTTTTCTGCAATCGTTCCGTAGTTGCGAACAATATCGCCTTTGGTGTCGGTTGATAAAAATGACATACCCGTTGCACAGGCATATTCAATACAAGGATAAAGCCAATATGCGGTCTTGCCGACACCTGCCGCACCAATCATCAGAGCATGAACATCTCCTGTATCAACCATTGCGGTTGTTCCTTTTCTACTGTTCTTGCAACCGACAACTATTCCTTGTTCAGTTGGTCTGCTTTCAGGATTATTTCTCCACTCGTTAGGCTGAAAATCAATTTGCATATATGTTCTCTTGATTTCCTTTTTGGTCGCCCAACGAGCAGTTCCGTGCTGACCTTGTCCGACAGTTTTGTTTTTTATTTGGTTAAGAGAATAGTTATTACCAACTGTTGTAATAATCACAAACAAAGCCAACATTGAACCTGTTACAATTATCAAAGTTACAATACCTGATGGCATATTCGTTCATCTCCTTTTTCTGATAAAGTTAAATCCTCATTCCAGTCTTTATGAGTTGGAATGAGGATTTCATTTTGAATATTCAGTTTGTTCAGTTTGTCGGCTATGCGTTTGTTGGCGGTCTGTCCTGCTTCGTCATTGTCAAAGCAAAGAAAAACATTTTTGATATTCGGATTGTCATTAAGACATTGAAAAAGCACCCTATCCGAAACGGAGCAGGATGCCGCATAGCTGTGTTCTTTCCAATTTTCCTTGTGCATTGAAATGTAGGAAAGCATATCAATCGGTGCTTCAAAGAGATAAATTTTATCGCTTATGCCGTGCCAGTGAAAACTGAATTCGGGTTGACTGCCTGCAACATTTCCCTTATACGAATTACTCGTCACCGTTCCCCTTTTGTGTGCGTGGCAAGGTTTGCCGCTTGAATCGTAGCCTACAAAGACAGCGTTGTGATAATCAGCAGATTCATATATCATTTTCCTACGCACAAATTCATAAAGCACATCCTTGTCAATGCAACGAGTCAACAGCAGATAAGAAAAAACTCGGCTCATTCTGTCATTCCTCGGCGGCAGTTCAAAGGGTTTGTGGCTTTTTTCTATGGACGGTGAGGTTATGATTTGACCGCCACAGTTATTCAAAAGCATTTCCACCGCTTCAGCATAGTCCTTGTTGTAAAATCTGCGGACGAAGTCAACCGCATCACCGCCTTTCTGTTCATACTGATGATACCAGAGGTGACCTCTGATTGTTACCTTTTGCGAGCCGTCAAGCCATTCATATTCCGAACCTGATTTCTTGACTTTCTCGCCTTGGCTGATTAAAAAATTCGCAAGGTCGGTTCGCCTTGCCTGTTCTCTTTGTTCTTTTGTAAAGTATATATATTCTGACATTTGTTTTTCCTTTCTATAAAGTTTTAAATATTTCTTTTTTCTGATGTAATATCTTATAGTGGGTAGTTCTTCTCTTATCACTGTGACAGGTGGCACCTATCAGCGTTGGGTTGCAGTTGTTCCTTGGCGGTGAGATGATTTTTATAGACAACTAAATTTTTGTGTGGTATGATAATATCAACATAACTGAATGATAAATTGAGATTTGAGGTAGAAATTATGGAAATAAGAAGATTTAAAGATAAAGATGCAGAAGCAGTTTCAGCGTTAATAGTAACAACATTACGAACAACAAATATAAAAAATTATTCATCTGAGGATATTGAAAATGATGTAAATGTTTTTCAACCCCAAAATATATTAGAGCGTGCAAGTTGGACACACTTTTATGTTGCTTGTGACAATGATAAAATAGTTGGTTGTGGAGCAATTGGTCCATATTGGGGGAAAGAAGATGAAAGCAGTTTGTTTAATATTTTTGTACTGCCCGAATATCAATGTAGAGGAATTGGAAGAAAAATTATCCAAACTCTTGAAAAAGATGAATACTTTTTAAGAGCAAAACGAATTGAAATACCTGCATCAATAACTGCTACTCCATTTTATATAAAAATGGGATATAATTACAAAAATGGAATTGATACACCCGATGATGAAGGATTATTACGATTAGAAAAGTTTATATAAATCACACATTAATAAACTTATTTCATCAAATTCTGATTACATTTTTAAACCCTGAGCCCGCTTTTTATCATTAATCTTCTGTTGCAACTTTTTATCCGTTCTTTGTGCTTTCTGCTTTTCTTCAAATCTTAATTTATTTTGAATCATATTGCAGAGATAGCGCAGGAGATAAAGAGAAGAAACTGCAACGCTGTTGCGGTTGGTTTTAATTGAATAATGAGGATACAGAACACCTTTGTCTGAATCAAAAACTGATTCGGCAGAGGTGTTTTCTTCATATTCAAAGGGATTTAAAACAGGTTCTTCGTCTGTATTCTCACTTTCCTCAATTTCATCCTCGGTGATATTCAATTTCATAGCTTCCTTGATTATTGCATTCTTGATTGACTTGAACTCCTTGTTTTGAGCAAGCGGAATCCTGTCAGGAATTTTATCTGTGTAGGTGCGGATTGTATTTTCCTTTTGCTCATACCAAAGGTTATACAGTTTTATAATTCTGCTGTCATTGGCAAGTTCTTCAACAATAGAATCAACGATTGCTTTTACATCAGGTTTAAGATAACCGTAAACCTTTTTACCTTTCGTTTTTGAAAGCCTGTCGGCAAGCTCCAACAGCTTATGCTGAATTGATGAGCTTATATATATTTCAGAGTTGATTTTTGAAACCAAATTCTCTACAATATCACGAGCCTCAGCTCGTAGCTTATCCCTGTGTTCTGTCTGCTTCTGATAAATACTTATCAAGTCCTGACGGAAGATTACCTTTGCAAGATTTGACTTTATGTTTTCAATGCCCTTTTCCGTCAGATACGCTTCGTTCGGCTTTGTTGAATAAGCAATCATATGAATGTGCGGATGGTGTCCTTCATTATGAAATGCGGCGTACCATCTGAATTTTTCGGGAGTGATTTTCATATTCTCCGCTATCATATTTCGCTGTGAACGAATTAGATTCATCCAAGCTTTTGCATTGTTGTAGCCCAGCCGTTCTGCATCTTCTCGCTTGAGAGAAATAATATGCGTCCACACATTACTCTTGCTTTCTGCAACCTCTTTTTGCACATCAGATAAAACTATCGGCACACCGTCATCAGTAAATAAGCCGTGTGAAGATATTTTTTCTACTCTCGGTCGCTGTGCAATGTAGCTTACATATTTCTCACGGTCACCGAATAACTCTGCATGGGTTTCGGCAATCCGCAAAATCAATTCGTCTGCATTACCTCTGTTCGGCTTATCAAGATAATCCTGATACTCATACAAGTCCTTTGAGTCAGGATAATCAGAAAGCAATTTCTTAATGATCTGCTTTTGTCTTTCGGTTGCTTCCATAAACTTTTGTGTGCTGTCAACCTTTTCAACTCCGTCACGGGTGGCAATGTATGAAACATAATTTCCGATATGAGTTTTGGAATTCGGTTTGATGTACGGTGATTTCATAATAATTCTCGGCATAGCTTACCCTTTCTGGAATCTAACCGCATCATCAAATTTATATTTACCGCTGTTTCGTTTGACCTCATCAACACATATTTTTCTTAAATCCCTAAGCTGTCCTTCGGTAATATCATTGGTCGCCGCAATAACATGCATCAGCTTGCAAGCTCTACACCCTGTTTGAACAGAACTCTTGCAATCCTGTCCTCTGTATCAAGTATTTTTGAACTGATGACAGATTCAAGTGCAGGAGTAAGCACTTTACTAACACTCTTTGAGTTTAGCCAAGCAATGTAAAATTCAATAGCGTTTGAAATAAACTCACTTCGTGATGTTGCATTGGTTCTTGAGATTGCATTGTCGCAGGCTTTGAGTAAATCCTTACCTATATACAGTCCTATTCTCTTTGAGTCGTTGTCCATTTTTCACCTTTCCTTTCGGTAACACTTCGAGTATTATGAGAAAATCTCATCAAAACGGCAAAATCGGGCAGTTAGGAATACAAGCGGTAACACAATGCTAAAAAAGTAACACCTTTGAAAATCCCCGAACGGCGTTGCCGGTCGGTGTGTTTCGGCAACCGTTGCTCTGCAACGGAATACGCCTTTATCCTGCTTAAATACCTACCCTTGAAAAACTGCCCGAATTGCCGTAACTCCGATTTTTCACACCTTGCCACAAACCGCCCTGTTCCGATTTTTCTTTGATTTCGGACACTTTCCCGACTTCTCCTTTAATAGCCGACACAGGGCGAGTGTGGCGAGAATACTGCCGTTATTCTTTACTTAATCACTTTGCCGTTTATCACTTCAAAATTGCACTTGGTATATGACAGTCCGTACTCCTTGACTTCACGGTTCAGAATGTCGAACATTGATTGCTCAATACTGCGTGGGCTGAGTTTTATTTCATCACTCAAAGTGTCATAGCAAATCCATTCCTCACTATCGGGAGTATCCTTAACGAGGATGTCAAAGCCGAGGAGCATTTTATCGGGTGTGGGAAATACAACGGCATTGATTTTCACACAGCCGACTGTGAGTGAAGCAAAGAGAGTGTCATGCTTGTCCTTTGGATTTTCGGAAAGTATTTTCTTAACTTCGTTCACCGATAAATACATTTTGAAAATATATTTGTCACCGAGTTGCTTTTTCAGTTTCTTTCTCTCGTTCATAAACTAATACCGCCAATCTCATTTGTAAAATCTTCGACCTCATCTTCATCAGGTGAATCAAACAGATTATTCTGTTCAAGGTTTTCGTAGAACTTTTCTGCGCTGTCATTCACGGCTTCGTTTAAAACTTTCATATCAAAACCGCAGTCCTTGTAGCCCTGTGATACTGTATTGTAATAACTCGCACTTGGCAATCCGAACTGCTGTTTCAGATTCATAATGTAAACCATTGCAGTCAGTTCTGATCCGTTATTCAATTTCACAGGCAAGTCCTGTTTGAAGTAGTGGGAAGGATAACCCTCGTAGCGGTCAAGCAATCTTTCATCTCTCGGCTGAAGTTCCCATAAAGCAACGGGAACTGACTTGCCTATGCAAGGTGCAATTGTCGCATAGGAGCAATGAGGCATACCTTTGAACTGCAATTCGTAATTTTCGACTACACCCTTTTCCACAAGTTTGGCTGTGGGGCAACGGTATTTCATCTGTTTAAGATTGAGGTTACTCCCATAAGCAATGTATAATTTTTTACTCATAATAGATTTCTCTCCTTACATACTCATAGCAAAACCCGAAGTATCTTCCTGCTCATCATTTGAAGCAGGATTGACTTCGGGTTCGTTGATATTTATATTTTCGTTTGTGTTATTAAGTTCTGCGGCTCGTTTTTGAGCAAGCCTTTCCTTTTGTTTTTCAGCCTGTGCAGGATCTTTCCATGCAATGTTGCCATCTAGATTTTTTAGAAGATGATGACGAGCTGTTTTGAACTCGTCACCTATCAAGCCCAATCTCAAAAGCCAAGTTCTGAAAGTGTACTTTTCATTATCCGACTGAGTTTTAGCGTGTCTTGCTGACTTCTGAATTAAAGCCTGATGACTGATTGCAAGGCAAAGCTGAATCGCTGACTTTACTTCTCCTGCGTGTAAAGTGGAATTGAATAGACGAAATTCAATCGTACCCTTGTAGAACACGCTGTGAAGATTCAGTGCGTGGTAGCGAGTATCATCATAATGTCTGTAACTGTAATCCTCGCCGTCATACCACATTGATTTTATCTGCTCCATTGACATCGGAGGACGGTTATTGATTTCATCAAGGAAACGTGTGTCCATCTTCTGACAGTAATGTTCCCTTGACACATTCACTTTCAATGCCTTGTAGAGCAAATCCTCTTTAGCCGCCATAATGTTTACTATGTTGCGAAGTATTTTAGGAGTATGTCTTGACGCATCTATATGGCAATGGAGACCACAGCTTGAATTGACTCTCGCTCCTGCACCACGAAGCTTTCTGACAAGTTCCTGTATAGTTTCTATATCATCATAGTTACAAATGGGAGTGACAAACTCTACCGAGTACAGAGAGCTTGCATTCTGTCCTGAACGGTTTTCACAATGGACACTTGCGTCACGCATAATCTTCCACATCCTGCCGTCATTGTCACGGACAGAATACGCATCGTAGCAACCGCCGACATGAGTTGCGTCTGTATGAAAATAACCGGCAATCACTTTCGCCGCAGTACTGCGAGTGATGCCGGTCATTTCAATTTCTATTCCGAAGTTTTGATTTTTCAAGTTACCACCTCGGTATTTTCTTCCTGTGGCTTTGGCTTTTTAGGCTTGGGTGTTTTCACCTGTGAATCTTTCATATCAATGAACTCCCTGACATTTGCAGGGACATATTTTGCGTACAGAGCGTCCACAGATTTTTCAAGTTCTACCTTGAAATCCAAATCACGCTGTGACATATACAGCCTGATTGCATTCAGCTTTTCATCATCGTACATTATGTTTACGCTTGTTTTCTTCATTTTGATTTTACCTCCACATATTTGATATTTAATTAATTATTTGTAGGCAAAGAAAGTACGACTTATATAACAGCTCATACTCTAACACTTTCTTCCTTATTAGCTATTAGAAAACCACTTTGATTCAAATTATTTTTTATTTAACAATATCATTTTCATTCCTATTAGTAATTTTAGCAGTTTCTTTAATTCATTGCTGAGTTTTGCGTGCTTTTCGTTAGAAACAACATTAACATAATGAAGTTTGAAATATATTTTATTATTACTTTACAAAAAGTAATACAAGAGTTATAATAATTATCACAATTTAGTAATTTCAAATGAATATAATCAAAAATCTCAAGTAACAAGTAATTTTATATTGAAATATATAATAGGAGCATACAAATGAAATACAAAATCTTATCAGCAATAATATCCATCGTACTTATGATTTTGCTTGTAGGCTGTCAGCAGAACAATACAATTATTAAGCCTGATATAGAAACAAAAACTGTGACGGAAAACAGCGAAGGTGATTATATAACTTTTTCACTTGATATTCCTTCAAACTGGAAATTATACGCTCAGAATTATACATCTATTGCTTGTTTTAGTCCTGATGCAAACAAAACAAATGCCAGCGAAAATATTTCTCCCTACAAATTAAGTATAGATAACTATATCATTCCATCACTAATGCCAATAGATGACAAATATAAACAAGCTTATAAAGATTTATTTAGTGGCAAATATGATGGTATTAAAGATTTAATTTGCGATAACATTGAATATATAAATATAGGGAAGGTAATAGACAGTTTCCCGGACGTTACTTTTGAAACTCCTGAAAGCATTATGGATTACTTTAATATACTTGTTGACGGTATAAGTACACCGGATGTTACAATGCCAGAGTCATGGAATGATAAAAAATGGGCAACTGATTTTACTTTCAGTGAATATAACGGTAAGAACGGAAAGATTATTGCGGTAGAATATTCCTATGTAATTATAGATAAAACCTACAAAGCTATTAATTGCTACCGTGATGACAACTTTTCCGTATGCGGAGCTTTTGATGACGATGCAGATCTTTCTTCGGGCGATTTAGCACTATGGGTTGCCGATAATATGGAAATTACCAAACACTATAAAATTGAAGATAATATGATAAAGCAAGAGGGAGTAGATTATTAAATTTTATGTTTTTAAAATCTATATATTGTAATTACAGCCGAAGTATTTTCTACTTCGGCTGTTGTGAATATATTTATGCTTTTACAAATTCAAAAAATGCTGCTTTATCTTGAGGTAATTCACTTATCGGATTAATCATAGGTGTTATATTAAGCCTGCCGTACTGATTTCCGCTCCCTTGATTGACTGCATCAGCTTCTGAAACTCACTATACTCAATCTCCGCACCAAACTTTACATTAACTGTTTTAATCAAATCTTCGTCAGATTGATTCTTTTTTAAGCAGGAAACAAAGTTTTTTACAAAATCCTTATCCTTTGATTTATCAGACAGAGAAAACAGATATATCACCTCTGCCTGCGTATTGCAGTCGGACAATTCCTTTTTATCGAGCTGTTTTTCAACTTCGGTCATTGTGTCGTTGATTAGCTGAAAATTTGCCATTTGCTCGGCAGATATATTTTCCTGTATAGATTGACTTAACTTGTCTGTGTCAATATCCATACTGCCGTTAAAAATGGAAACAACAGCAATAATCGGCATAACCACAATTATGATTATGCCGAGAACGATACCGCCTATTGTTTTTATTACCTTTTTATCTGTGAGCAGTGCAACTGCTATTTTCTTTAGTGCCGCACCTATGGTTGCACTCATTGAATCACCTCCGCAAATAAAAATCCGATTGACTTTCATTTAAGAAAAACAATCGGATTATAATATTTTTTAATTGTAAAAATAATCTTAAACAGGATATTGACTATCTCACTTATAAAGACAGTTTTCTACATAAATCATCATTCTGTTATTCTGGTAACCATATTCAATAAATGCTATCAATGGCACTAATCCAACAAACCATGGTTTACTGACAACAAATGGCAATACAAAAGCGACAATTATAATTAACAATAAAACAACAAAAAGTGATATATGCTCCTTACGCCATTTCTTTTTGAAATATGCTTTTCTTTCCTCAAACGAGAATGCACTTTCTTTTGAAACAGCAATTATGTTTTCATCTGCATTTTTCCGAAACTCTTCGTCTGACATCTTTTGTCCAGCCAACAATTCATTTATGCTAACATTAAATTCCTTTGCAAGTAGTTGGAGCATTTCAATGTCTGGCATATAGTTACCATTTTCCCAGCGAGATATTGTTTTGTTTGTTACACCAATTTTCTCTCCGAGCTTCTCTTGAGTTAGTCCGCTCTGCCGACGAAGCGTAGCAATAAATTTACCGATTTTTATTTGATCCATGACGTTCACCTCCGAAAATATGGTACATCAACGGTTATGAGAATTCTTTCCCACAAACAGAGAATGTGTCAAATATCAATTTATTAACCTGTTATTTTGTAATTATCATACCACAATTTTAAAATTCTGTCTATTCAAAATTTTATCTTCCACCTGCACTTCCGAAAATTTCGGCTTTGTATTCAGGAGCCTGAACAAGAAGCAGATACCTTTCGTTTCCGCAACGGTAAAGGCAAGTGCCACGCTCACCGAATTTGATTAAGGCGTACTCGTTTGGCTCTACCATAAGCGCATCTTCAAAATCCTTTGGGTTAATATTGCCGGGGAAGAATAAAAAGTGATGAGTCGGGATTGAGAACAAAGGTTTTGTGTATTCCTTAACGCTCGGAATCAGAAAATCGTCTATGTTCTGACTGGCTAAAACCACGGCTGAGTCCTTTTTGCGGACGCGCTTCATTGCGTTTCTGATATACTCAATAGCTGTTAAATTTGAAAGGAACAAATAGAGTTCGTCTATTGATGCAACGGTGTTTCCCTCGCCGAGAAGTTTGTTGCTCATATACGACAGAATATTGAACAACATTGCGTCTGCGTAATATCATTATTGTCAGAAAATATTTCTTTTACAACCGAGGGGAAATTTCGCCCCTCGGCATCTTGATTTATGCGGTTTTAATCTCTTTATGCCATACATTAAGCTGTTCCTTGCGCTCAACGGTGAAGTAAATCACAATATCATTTCCGCATTCTGTTGAATGCCATTTTGCCTTTTCGTGCACCTCAATTCTGCTGATGAATGCTCTGAGAATTTCAGGCGTCAGTTCCTGAATGTCAATGTACTTCTTTGCATTTTCAATAAAGTCCTGAATCAACTGCTCTCGCTTTTCGTTCTCATCAAGAAAGGCGTTCATCTCATTAAGCTTAGTTTTCAGTTCTGACTGCTCGGTTTCATATCCTGATGACAATGATTCGTAGCGTTCAACAGAAATTCGTCCGAGCACTCGGTCTTCGTACAGACAACGGATGATACTTTCAAGCTCTGCTATTCTTTGTTCTGCCGCTTCTTTTTCCCTCAGATAAGTTTTCATTTCACGCTCGGCTTCGGCTCTTGCATTACGGCTTGCTATTTCATAAAATTCTTCGGGATTCTCACGTACATATGCCGTTACCTCTCTCAGTTTTTGAAGTATCACAGCGTGTAAATCCTGTTCGCTGATTCTGTGTGCCGTACAGTGATTATTACCGTATCGCTGATAGGTTTTGCAAAGGTAGTTGTTTTCTTTAGGATACTTAAGCACTCGGCGAAGATACATTCTGCTTTTGCAATCGGCACAATAAACTAACCCGGCAAACACATCTGTCTTACCTGATTTATTCGGTTTTCTTCTTCCTGCAAACCACTTCTGCACCATTTCAAAGGTGGATTTATCAATGATAGCCTCGTGGGTATTTTCAAATATTAGCCAATCCTTGCGGTCGTTGTGAATTTGCTTTTTCAGCTTATTTGATTTGGTGGTGGTTTTGTAGTTCGCCGTTGTGCCGATATATACCTCGTTTACAAGCATTCCTCTGAGTGTAACATCACTCCACAGATAGGGATTATTCAGCTTCAAGCCATTTTCTTTTCTGCCGTATTTGTAGTAGGCATATGCGCTTGGCGACATAATTTTATCTCTTTCAAGAGTCATTGCAATCGTACGGGTTCCCACTCCGTTGACATACATATCAAAGATTCGTTTTACCACGGGAGCAGTGTCGGGATCGGGTACTAACCTGTTATCTTCGGATTTCATATATCCGTAAGGAAGCTTAGAGCCTATCCTTTCACCACGCTCTGCCTTTGCTCTTTGGACTGCCCTGATTTTTTTGGATGTGTCAGCAGCAAAGAAATCATTGAAGTAATTACGGATTCCGATAAATTCATTACAGCCTTTTTCGGAATCAACACCGTCATTTACGGCAATATATCTCACATCGTTCTGAGGGAATATAATTTCAATATATGTACCGGTTTTAAGGTAATCTCTGCCGAGTCGGGAAAGGTCTTTTGTGATAACAGTTCCAATTTCTCCTTTTTCCATATCGGCAATCATACGCTTGAAGTCAGGGCGTTCAAAGGATACTCCGCTGTAACCGTCATCAATATAGAACCGACAGTTGCCAAAGCCGTTATCGGCGGCATATTTTTCGAGCATACTTTTTTGATTTTTAATGCTGTTTGATTCACCCTCTAACTCGTCCTCCTGAGAAAGACGGCAGTAGAGTGCGGTAATCTTTTGTTGGTTTGATTTCATAATTTTTTCATCCTTTCCGAGCCGTTCAGGCTCTGTTGAATCAAACCGAATAGGATTGCAAGTCAACAATACTCCTACTCGGTTTGAATGTCCAGTAAAATATTTATCCCGTTTTTCGTTCAAGTAAATTTTTAATTTTTTCATCGGCACTTGGGTTGTCACCGTTCTCGGTTCCGATAGGAAATACCGATGTGACTAAAAATGTCTTTTTGCCGATTTTAACCTTATCGCTTTCGTACAGATGACGGCGGTTAAACGCAATATCGTTTCTTGTGATTGGTGTTATTCTATTTTCAGTTTCGTTCATGGCAATCCTTTCTTTACATCTTCATACCAAATCCGCCTTGTGGATTTTCTTGTATGTTCTTTCTCTCTTTACGAGGTTTTTTCATTGTAGTGCAGTCCTCTACAGGGTGGTTGCTGTCTAAAATATTTGTGAGATTTGCGACCAGATATGCAATATCATTTCCGTTATTGCTGTAATAGCTGTCGGTATCAAAGCCAGGAAAAACAGTATCCTCACATGATGATTCAGTTTCTCCTCCGCCTGACTGATACTGTATGAATATTTCTCGCTCGTGCTCCCAACCTGTTGTGAAGCATTCTTCGCCGCATTGTTTATCTGACTGACGTAATTGTTCGTCATATCCTGAAGCTCCTTCTTGAAGGTCTGCGCCATTGCATTGGAATTGTCGATAGACTTCTGCAAGGAATTCATCTGGCGGTTGAGGTATATCCGTATTTCCTCTTTCGTAGTCAGTTCTGAAATTTCGTCCAGTATTGATTTCAGCATATCTATCTGTGCTGTCTGAGTTGAAATTAATGCTTTCCAGTTCTGCTCCGTAACCGCTACGCAGGGTTCTGCTTTTGAGGCGATTTGCATTTGCTTTTTGGCTTGTTCCTTTAATTCCTGTGGTGATTTCTTCCCGTATTCTGAATTCATTTTCCATATTCTCCTTAAGATATTTTTCTTCGTGTAATTTATTATCCCTGCACTTCATTCCATTTGGTGTAGTGTAGGTAATGCTTTTTCTTTCTGCCGTCCATTTAACTTCATAGCCTTCGTTCTCCATCAGGCTTATGAAATGTTCCTTTGAGGTTGCATATTTCATAGCTTCATCAACAGCTATTGCAAGCTGTAACTTCCAGCTTTGACCTTTGTCTGCTGAACGATATTCTCTTGCCGACATCTGTTTTACTTTTGGTTGCTTAGGAATTACAACTGATAAACCGTATTTTCTGCATAGGTTGTCAGAATAATCTCTCAACCGTTGTATCTCATTTTTATCTGGATGATATTTCAATCCTGTTTCAGCACTGACAGAATTTAAAATGAAGTGTGAATGTATATGCTCTCTGTCAATATGAGTAGCAACTAAAACTTCATAACCTTTGAATTGCTCTTGTGCAAACTTCAAAGCAATTTCGTGAGCAGTTTCGGGTGTTATAGGTTCATCGGGGTGGAACGACTGAAACAAATGATAGTACATTCTGCCATCAGTTTTTCTATATTGAATTTTAGTATTCATCATTTCATTGAACGCTGACTCTGCTACACAATTCACTCCGCTCACCAGCTTTCTGCCATCGTACAAAGTTTTCTTATCCTGTTTGCAGTAGGCAAGGATTGAAGCTAACCCTTGCCGTGACTGCATTTGTTTGCTTGCGATGAATTTTACTGTTGCTATTATGACCACCTCTTTCTGTCAAGCAAATTAGTAATTAGTTTATTCATTTTTGCATACTGATTTGTAATCTCAGCAAGATTAAAACAAGTGACTTTGCCCATGTTGCAAAGTGTTGCAATTTGATTTAAGTTTCTGCCAATAGCCTTTTGCTGACGGATAACTTCATCAAGCCCCTTAATAACAAAGATTTGTTTTCCAAGACAAGCCTTTGTTACATATTCGGTTAAAGTTAAATTTGCCTTGTCTGATTTATGATGAATCTTTTGTAAATCCGAGTCTGAAATCCTTATGCTCATTTTTCTGCCTTTCATTTAGGTTTCCTCCTTTGCCAATAAAGTGGGTTCGGGCTTCTGCCCGTATATTGCATCGGCAGGTCAGCGACCAGCCGAATGCGTTGCTTGCCACAGCTTAAAAGCTGTGAAAATGTAACTCAAGCCTCTCCGTTTGTTTTATACTTTGATATTTAAAAAATTTTGCCACAAACCGCCCAAATTTTGATTTTTCCTTGAGGTCGGGTACTTTCTTGCCATCTGCAAAACAATCGCACAAATCGGCTTACATTGGCTGGCACGGCATTTTCTATGCTGTGACGATATGACGATATATTCTCCACAACTTTTTCGTGACGATACTGTCATCAATAAAAAACAAGTGTTTATCAGCATTTTCAGCGATTTAAAGGTTAGTTTTAAACAAGAGATTTTAATCGTCATACCGTCATTCACCTTTGGGCTCATATACAAGCAAAATTTCTCTTCGCTCACCCGATCTTGATTTTTCAAACTCAATTCCGATATCAGATAGCTCTTTTCTGAATTTACTTAACTTTCTTGTAAGAACATTTGCTTTGATATTGTTACCCAGCCTTTTCGCAAGCTCTGTTGCAGTTCCTAAGAACTCCCTTTCATTTTTCATAAATAGTAACAACAGAGAAAGAACAGCATCGCTGTTTAGTCTATCAGTCTGTGCAGTGTCGGTAGATATGAACTCCCATTGCATGGTTTCCAAATTAAATTTGATTGTGAGTACCTGCTCCTCAATATCTCTGCCTCTGATATAAAGCTTTGCGGTGTCATCCCCAACTTTTTCTTTTTGTAAAACATAACTACCGTCTGCTGCACCGATAAGACCTGACGAACCTGAAATCATCTGATGCGGATCGCTGTCAAATTTCTTTCTCAAATGCTAAACCGCTATGATTGTTATTCCGTACTTATCTGATATGTTTTTTAATAAACCAATATCTTTATAGTCTGCAGCATATGAATTCACATTTGCTGTTGCCTGTCTGACCATTTGAAGAGTATCTATAACAATGAGATTTGTATCTGGATGTTCTTTAATAAATAATTCAAGCTGATTAGATAAGTCCTCTGTAAGACTATGGACAGATGTTGCAAAGTAAAGATTGTCAGTCGCCTCATCTGTTAGCTCAGACAATCTATCCTGTATCCTGTTTGTGCTATCCTCAAGACAAAGATAAAGTACTGTACCTTTCTCTGTTGTAAAACTCCATAGCGGTTCGCCATTAGAAACTTTTAAGCAGAGTAAAAGTAACAGCCACGATTTGCCCGTCTTTGGTGCTCCTGCAAGGATATGAAATCCCTGAGGTATAAGTCCGTTAACAATAAATCTAATTGGTTCAAATTCAAGATTCAATAATTGTTTTCCGTCTATTGTTTTTATTCTTTCGGTTGACATATTGTTCCTCCTTCATTTTGTGTTTTAAATTAAGTTTTGCATCACATTCTTTTATCAGATTTTTTAATCTTTTGAATATCACCTCCACTTGTTTGGACACTTAGAGCAGTTTTTTCAACCCTGTTTTGAAATTTTTTTATTTTAAATACAGAATAAAATAAAACTGTTCACTTGTTTCCTCACTTAAAGCCGTTTTGACAAGCCTGTTTTTACAAAAAATTAAAAAAATTTCCCCTATCCACTTGTATAGGGGAAGAAGTCAGTGTTTTTACAACCCCTTTTATATTTTTTCTTAAGCCGAGTTTTATTTTAGGTTACGCAAAAGACAGACCTTTCATCTGTTTCCTCACTTAAAGTCGAAAACACACCCTTGTTTTATGATTTTTTCTATTTGAGTTTAAAACATAAAAAGCGAGACCACAAAATTGTGATCTCGCTAACTAGAAAGTATCATTTGGAGCTTTTCCTAATAAATTAACTATGCCGTCTTAGTCCTAAAAGACATAAATTTGTTAAATATCCACTCATCAATACGCAAACAATCTGAATAAGTTGAACTACCGCCTCTGTTAATTCCTACCGCACAATAACCATAATCTGCTATATATTTAAAAACAGGGCCTCCACTTTGACCTCCTGATAAATCCCAGTTGCCAACAATAGTTCTAGCAGAACAACTTGTCACCTTGCCATAACCGTAATACATGTAATTTGGATATTCAGCAGGATATCCATTAGCATATAAATATTGATTATTATAACTAGCAGATTGCCATCTTAATCCCAGCCATCCAGTAGATTTTCCGATATTTTTATTAACTCTTATTATTCCCCAATCATCCTGATTATTTTCATCTTTATACCAATTACCACCACATTCCATTGAAGTCATTGTAGCTGTTCCATATGGTTTTGAAGTCCCATTAACTGCAGGAATAACAGTAATACTTGATGCCCAACCATTACTTTTGCTATAAACACAATGTCCTGCTGTGGCAACTGAGTTTGGGCCAATCATAAAACCCGAACCAACATAATTATTACCGTTTATCTTCATTAATAATCTTACAGTATTACACCATGGTCCTTTGGTGGTATCTTTAACTCTTGTACGGTTATCATCTCCGATAATTCCAAATGTTGAAATCCCACCAATTTCTTCTGAAACATTTATGTTCTTCGGAAAATACTCTGAATCGACTCCAAATGAAATAGATTCTGTTTTTTCTTCTGCTCTTGCGTTATATAAATTGATGTTTTCTGCAGATTCAAAAGTAACCTGTTGTGTTTTAGCATCATATTTATACGATCCATTTCTATCCAAAGAAGAATCTATTTTTTCCTCAATTGGTTTATCTTCTGAAGATACTAAATCTGATATAGGTCTTGCGGTTAACAAAAATTCATCAATTTCAGCCGATGTCATTTCATGCTCTATATCTATTTCGCTGATAATTTCTTCCGTCTGCGCATATGCGTAAATTGGGCAAAACAGTATTATCAATACACAGAGCATAATTGATATTATTTTTTTCATAAGAATTCTCCTCGTAGTATAATTTTTCTATAGCTAATATAATCTTATTTGACTTAAGGAATAACGAGACAAAACAACCCATTATGCTAAGATATTTTGAAATCTACCATCAAAGGAATGCTTCCAGTTGAAACATTTATGGGTTTAATTATTCTATATTCCCCTTGAGGAAGAGTAATCTCAAAATCCACTTCAAATTCATTCGTAGCCTTTGATTCCAACAATATCGCTAGCGCATTAAAATATGGTTCATTATCTGATGAATACCAAACTCCATTCTTTTTTTGTTCTATATAATAAGTTGAATCATAAGAAAGATCGGTGTTTGTTTTGTTTGAAATCAGTAACACTAACCCCGAATTATCAATACTTTCATTCCTTATCTCAAGCGACACTTCATCATTGACATAAGTTTCTGTTTCGGTTGATTTCTTAGAAAAATTCATACTATTACAACCGCTGATAAAGAAAAAAGTAAGTAAACATAAAGTAAAACATATTGCTTTTTTCAATAGAAACACCTTCTTGTTTTATTATTTTCATAATAAATGATAGTCTTCATAAGAATTTTCGCAAATAAACATTGGAATCACCATGCCTCTAGTAAAATTTCAAATTTAGAATTTGTAAAATAAGCAATTGGAATCAATGAAAACACATAGTCTGATATTAGATATAGTAGTACTAATACATACTAGAATTATCATTTTAATTTTGCTCTATTCAGTCATTTTCTTAATATCGTCATAGGAATAAGTTTTCTTTGTTATGTCGGGACTATCAGTAATCTTTTGAATAAATTCTTTGTTTCCCTCAGCATATAACTGTCCTGAATAAGAAACTCTCTCATATGCACCATCCGGCAATGGACTATCCTTAGGGGTTTGAACTACACACAATATCAAATCCTCCGACTTTTCAATCGCTTTTTCACCGTCAATTGTTTCTTTAAGAAAAGTCGTTTTAATTTCCTCTGCACTTAAATCTTTAAACCGAAATGCATCATCGTGTCCTTTAATATGGTCACTAAGCGGAATATATCCACCCAAAGTAAATACTGATATTACATCTCCGATTTTTAAATCCCCTTTAAATGTATCTGTTATCAGAACATCGGATTTTGTCCAAGCAACGCCTTCATAGCTTGTGAAAGTCACATTTTGAACTGTTACTCGAATCACATCATCTGATACTGATATTAGTTCCTTTAGGTCATTCTGATAAAATTCATCAGCTGTCGAAACAACTTCTAATACATTACTGTCAGAACCGGGAACACTATAGTTCCTTTCCAAATTCACCGATAAGTCTCTTATCATTCCAACATTTGCATTACTTGAATTATTTGTGTTATTCGAAGAGTCTTTACAACCGGTTACAGTAAAACAAGTTATCATCAACACTAGGAATAATAAAAATGCTTTTTTCATAATTAATTTCCTCCTTTACCCATAAATATGATTAATTGTTTTACAGTCTTTGGCATCTGCTCTAGTCGCAGTTCTTGAATATGCTGTTTGACACATAATACTGGCCCTACGATTATTCTGATGAGACAGCCCCATTGCATGCCCTAACTCATGAGCAATGGTGCCCTTGCATTGACCGGCAGAAATAGAATGATTAGTTAATGACTTAACTGATATTTCCATAAGCGCCCATCCATAATCTTTCGTAAGAGTACCCGAAGTCAGAGCAATTTCATTTGAGTAAAGGAAAAAGTGCGTTCGACCCAATGTATTTACTCCAAGATATTTATTGTGAAATTCAAACATAGCTGAAGAACGAGTGTCGGTCTTTCTAATAGATATTGATGTGGTAACATTCGGTCCACCGGGGGAGGTGTTAACCCATTCGCTGACTGCATTACTTATATAAGAATTGTATGTAGAAGAAAAACCGGTTGCCCAATAATATCTCCTATTATTTCCATAATTACCTACTCCATATGACATTTTATGATCACTAAAAGTATGGTAACCGTGACTGCAAACATGACCATCAGGATTAGCTGCCGAAACTTGAACAGTTGTTAAAAAACACAACATCAAGCATGCGAATGCTGTTATGATATTTTTTAATTTCCTCATTTTATCATCCTTTGTTTTAATTAATATAAAAACTTTTTCTTTCTCGCCATATTCTTTTAATATTTAGGCTCCTTTGGTTGTCCAATTTGAAAGAATAAAACTGAATCATAGGCACCTCTAACAAGTTCGGTTACAACATCTTCAACAAAATATCGTTTTTTGTTCTCATTCTTTATATTTTTGTTCTCATTCTTTATAATTATTCTTATATACAATAATTATCTTAAAACACTGGCATCAGATCCTATTTTTAATATAATATATAACTTTTAGTGCTTTATCTAATTTTTACAGTTTTATAGTAACATATGAATTTTATTTTGTCAACAAATATTTTTTTCACCGTAATATTGATTTAAAAAACAAATTGGTTTATAATTATAATCGAATGGGATGGTTTTATGGCTTCTAAAAATTATTTTATAAATGGTATAACAGAATTGCTAATTCTTTCTATTTTAAATTGCCATGACAGTTATGTTTATGAGATAGTCAAGTCAATTGAAAATTTTTCCGAGAGTTTACTGACAATATCGCAAAATACAATATACACGGCAACATACAAGCTCGAAAACGAAGGCAAAATAAGTGAATATGCGAAGTTAGTGGGTAAGAAAAGAACCCGAATATATTATAAAATTGAGCCCGATGGACAAGATTATCTGAAAGAAATTTCTCAAAATTATGAAAACACGACCAAAGGTATTCAAAAAATTATGGATGTGCTGTCAAAAGTGAATGGAGAAGATGAAACAAATGAATAAAATATGCAAACAATATATTTCCGAGATTAAAGCCTTTTTTCCTATTATGGGAAAAGACGAGAAAAAATATATTGCTAAATTAAAAAACAATATAGAAAGCTACTGCGATGAGGCAGGTATCACCACAAAAGAGGAACTATATAAAAACTATGGTTTTCCGAATAATGTAGTTAATGATTATTATTCATCACTTGATACGGATTACATAGTCAAAAAAATTAAGCTTTCAAAGTATATCAAAGCTTTAGTCTCGGTAATTCTGATTTTATTGATTGTAGTAACATCTGTATTCTGCGCTTTTTGGTATCAAAATCATCAAATGTATTTAAGAGAAGAAGCAATAATAGCTGAATCTGTAATTGAATAAGGGGAAGTTTAAATGAAAAAATTTACTGTATTATGTTTAACATTTATTATGGCATTCGCTGCTTTAGGAAGTATTTCTGCAAATGCTACTACTTCACCAAAAGGAACTCAAATACAAATTGAATATTTAGAAAACGGTGACTATACAGAAACCGTTATAAATGATGAATTACCCGATAATGTAGTTATCTCACCGTTTGCAACTACAAAAACAATAACAAAATCTAAAACCACCTATTATAAAAATAGTGCAGGCACCGTACTTTGGTCTGTTACAATTAAAGGTACCTTTACTTATAACGGTAGTACTTCAAAATGCACAAGCTGTTCTCATAGCACAACCGCACCGTCATCTGCTTGGTCTATAAAAAGTGCTTCGCACAGTAAATCAGGTAATACTGCTACCGCAAGGGCCACTGCTACTCAAACAACTTCTACCGGAACAAAGGACTTTTCAATGTCAGTTACAATTAAATGTAGTGCTAACGGTACTGTATCTTAACTTTTTATTATTTATAAAGTAACTACATCGCATGATCATATTGAGGAAAAGCGAAATCTGTTTTTTCATTTGCAGCGGCATAAAATTTTAAAACATTCTACGAAAAAGGGGAAATCGCAGCAGGATGTGATTTCCTCTTTATGCTGTACTATTCAGGTTTATGATAACAATATTTCAATTATAATTTTCGCTCCCAATTTAAAGCCTATGATAAAAGATTCTCATTCTCTGTTTTCCAGTATTTTCTGATTGCAGTCCCTAAATTTTTCAAAATTTTCTTTCTGCTCGTTGGAAAGAGTTGCTACGAGCTTTTCTTCATTCCTGTTGAGCAGTTTCAATAGCTCCTTGACCTCATCATCAAGCTTTGCACATTTTTCGTGAGGGAATAAGTTTCCGTAATATAAATCTTCAAGTATATCCATATCTTATGCCACCTTTCGTAGAACAAACATATCCCACATAACTTTGCATAAGTCCTGATATACTTACATTTATTACTTTAATTAAGTTTGAAATTTATTTTTATTATTACTTTACAAAAAGCAATACAAGAAGTATAATAAATATCACAATTTAGTAATATTAAATGCATAAAATCAAAAAATCCCAAATAATTTCCAGTTAAAATATATAATAGGAATAGGAGCATACAAATGAAAAACAAAATCTTATCAGCAATAATATCCATCGTGCTTATGATTTCACTTGTAGGATGTCAGCAGAATAATACCATTATTAAGCCTTATGTAGAAACAAAAAAGGTCACGGAAAACAGCCAATTAGATTTAGTAACCTTTACATTTGAGTCGCCCGACAGCTGGACAACTGTAGCCGCAGATAAAGATTCACTTATTTGCAGGAGTCCATCATCAAACGAATCGGAGGAATACAAAAACTATATTTCTCAGGATTATTTAGTTATTTCAAACTATACTACAAATGATATTTTGCCGGTATCAGACGAATACAAACAGGGCTATGAAGATTTGTTCAAAGGAACATATGACGGAATAGAAAAAATCATCAGCGACAGCATTGAACACATAAATATAAGCAAATATTTGGACAGCTTACCTGACGGAGAAACCGGCTCGAAGTACAGTTTTTCAGATTTATTGAATATTCTTTCAGATCCTGACAGCTTTCCTGATTATGAAATTCCTGATTCCCTGCGCAACAAAACGTGGGCATCTGATTTTAAATATTCAGAATATCAAGGGAAAGACGGTAAAATTATTACTGTAGAATATTCATACTTGGTTGATGATATTACGCATAAAGCTATTAATTGTTACAGAGATGATAATTACTCAGTATGCGGTGCTTTTGATGATAGCAACGAGATTTCTTCAGGAGATGTTGCTTTATGGGTTGCAAATACCCTTGAGGTTTCTGAACATTACAAAATTGATGACGGAGCGGTATTAATAGAAGGAAAAGACTATTAATTATTAAATTTTCAATAGTGATATAATTACAGCCGAAGCATTTTACTACTTCGGCTGTTGTTTTATTAGTGAATACTATGCTTTTACAAATTCAAAAAGTGCCAATTTATCTGCAGGTAATTCACTCACAGGATTAATCATAGGTATTATATTAAGTCTATCAACTGTTTTTGATCCATCTGTAACAACAATCTCAATTTTTTCGGTATCGTGTATAGTCGCATACTCATACATTTTACCATTTTTACCACAAAAAATCTGTGAAACATATTTATCGTCTTTTCTCCTTTTATCAAATGTAAACTCTATATCATATTTATATGAGTTTATCGGTGCAATTGCCTTATAATAACCATACTGTTGTTTTGCAATGTCATCAACATTTTTCTCCCATGCATCAGCTGACCACATATTGGAATTCATTAAACTACCATGCAGCCACTTCATAGAAATTGGAATCCCAAAAAACTCCCAATTTTTAAATAAATCACAATATTTTGATGCACCACAACGAATAACTGCCTGTTTTTGACCTGTAGAAAGAACTTTGTAATAATCCACATCCATATAAAGTGTTTCCCAGCTATTTGAAAAAGATGTAATTCCACCTATAAGTATTGCTGAAAAATTACCTATTACGGGATGGTTTTGAGCTTCAACCATACTATCATCAAACTCTAATCCTGAAATGAACTTTGCTATGTTAAATGTATTTTTTTGCAACCTTGTTGGTTTTTTCTCATCTGGTTTATTTTCATACTGATAAGCTGGTTGAATATAAGTTTTTCCATTTTCATACAGCATAATGGGATATATTTCTTTTGTTTCGGGATTTTTAACAGCACCGTATTTATATACAGGGGCAGGCGTTGGTGTAGGCGTACTATTATCCTTTTTTTCAAGAACAATAGCCTGATAATTTAACCCTTTATATGCCGTTTCAACAGAAGATTTGCTATAGTATGTCTGTGGCTGAGAAGTCAGAGGGTCATTAAAAATATAATGGCTACTATCGTATCCCACTAACAGCAAACAATGTTCGGGTGCTATCCAGTTAATGGTTTTTCCGTTGTAGGTCCACGTAGAACTTATGTATGGAGTATTCATATACATAGTAGCCCAAAGAATTACCGGTATTCCTTTGTCTATGTAGTTAGAACATAAATTTTTCAGAGAAACACCATATAATTGTTTTGCAGTATATTTTTGTCCAGATAAAGCTTTATCCAATGCCTTTTTTATTACCGGTGCATAACATCCATACCCGCTCGTAGATCTGGGGTTTCCTCCAAATGAAATACTGGGATCAAAAGGAACTCCGGTTTTAGTTAAGTATGAATCAATAAATTTGTCTACAGATACATCTATACCAATATGATTCAATGCCATAACTGTAGTAACACTTTCGCAACCTGTCGGATATTTGCCTAACTGGGAAATAAACGGAGCTTGAATTATTTTACTATTACCTATAGGTGTTTGCGGCTTAGTATAAATTTCATTTTCCTCATAGATATGGATTTCTACGCCGTTTATATTTTTGCCATCTATACCCGCATAGGAAGAACCTGTGTCCAAAGTACCATCTAAATTATACTTTGACTGTACACTGCGCATCCATTTTGGATCAGCATTACTTACCCAAGGCAGCCAATTACCTTGTACATGCACTCTGTACATAACAACTACACCTGATGTTAGTTTTACATCTTCTTTACTATATACTTGAATATTCAATAACTGCACAGTGCCACCCGGATATCCTGCATAGTCATTTTCATTGCTTTTAACAAAAGGATAATAGTATGATTTTCCTTCATTCCAAGTCCTGTATAAAAGGTAATATGGCTTAGACTTGTCGGTTTTAATTTTTATACCATTAATATGAACGGAGCTTGCCATTGAAGTAAAGCTATGCCAATTTGAATCTTCGTCAATATAGCTAAGTGTTGAAGCTACTTTGCCTCCGGATAAATTACCGATTGATGATGAGATGGATTTGCCATTAAACACATAGATTTCAACACCGCTTATATTTTTACCGATAATTCCGGCATATGATGAACTGACATCCAATGTTCCACCTAAATTATAGTTTTCTTGAACATCCTGCATCCACTCCGGATCAGCATTACTAACCCATGGCAACCATCTTCCATCAACATAAGCACGATACATTACAACAACACTGGCAGTTAGCTTTGTTCCATCCTTACTATATGCACTTATACTCAGTCCCTGAATTGGTTTATTTGGATAACCTGCGTAATCATTTTCTAAACTTGTTACTTCAGGATAATAGTATGATTGTCCTTCGTTCCATGTTTTGTAACGCAAATAAAAATCCGAATTTGAATTGGTCTGAATTTTAATACCGTCAATAGGAGAAGCCATTACTTTATGATTGAAACTTTTCCAATTAGATGTACTATTTGCCATATACTGGGTTGTTATTAATTCTTCAGAACCAACGAAACTACCTGAACCCGCATTTAACGAATCTTCTTCAAAAATACGAATTTCAACGCCACCAATATTTTTACCGTCTATGCCGGCATAAGATGAACCTGTATCTAAAGTACCATTCAAACTATATTTAGTTTTTACATTTCTCATCCATTCAGGATCAGCGTTACTTACCCATGGCAGCCACCTTGAATCAGTATATACTCTATACATAACAATAATTCCGGAAGTAAGTTCTGTGCCATTATTTCTATATACATTGATACTTAACCTCTGAATAGCTTTTCCAGGGGAGCCTGCATAATCATTTTCTGTACTATTTACGGCAGGATAATAAGATGACTGTCCTTCATTCCATGTTCGATAAGTTAAATAATAATCCTTGCTACTGCCTGTCTGTATTTTTATTCCATCTATTTTGGGTGACAAAGTGCTTTTTGAAAAAGACTTCCAATTAGATTCATTTCCAACCATATAGCTTAGCGAAGGATTTGATTCACCACCAGAGTAGTTTCCTAACGATGATTCTTTATACACACGAATCTCTATTCCGCTAATATTCTTTCCGGAGATACCGGCATACGAGCTGCTGGTATCTAAAGTGCCACCCAGATTATATTTACTCCGTACACTATCCATCCATTCAGGGTCAGCATTACTTACCCATGGTAGCCATTTATTTTCTACAAAGGCTCTATACATAACAACAACACCTGATACTAACTTCGTACCATCATTCCTGTATGCTTGAATCTGAAGTTGTTGAATTGGCTTACCTGAAGAACCTGCATAATCGTTTTCAGTACTTTTTACATATGGATAATATCCATTCATTCCCTTATTCCAAGTTCTATATTGTAAATAAAAAGATTCATTTGAACTTGTTTTAATCTTTAAGCAGTCCATAGTAGATTTTGTCTGATCACTAAAACCTATCCACTTTCCACCGTATAAATATGAAAGAGAAATTGCTTGCTTACTCAATAATTTTTTCCTCCTAATATAAATAATTAATATTTTTGATCGATCATGTAGAACATATGTTCTATATATAATTTTAGCGTATAAATTCAAAGTTGTCAAGAAAATCAATAATACTTTTTTGCAAACAAGTTAATAAAATAGTTTTTGAAATATAAACATATTTTTCACTAAATAAAAACGAGATAAACAATAAAGGTCATCTCGTTTAATTACATCCTATTCGGTTTCGAACAATAATTATATTTAACATCTTTGAGTCTTTTATTAGTATCAAGCAATCCCTTAACACCGAAACAGAGGAAACTGTCGTCGGTAATGTTGGTGTGACCGTTGAAATACTTTGATTCTGAACCTACACACATACTATGAATACCCAGACAAACCTCCTGCAAAATTCCTTCTGTATAAAGATACTTTCGCTTGTGGTCGTAGGTCATATATTCTTCTTCGCACAAGTCATAAAAGTCAGACATAACAGGAAAGTCGGATGGTTTCTTTGTGGTGTAATCTGTTGTGTCTGTAATTTCGAATCGTGCGTACAGCTTCATAAGCAGAATTTCTATTGTATCAAGCTGTGCGTCAGTAAAATCCTTGTAGGTTCTGAAAAAGTCCTTTAGAAATGCAATGTGCTGTGATAATCGGGTAACACGCTTAAACGGTTCGGGTGTTTTGGAGTCAACTTCTTCATTTGCATCACCCCAATCCTTTGGTTCTAACGGATTGATTTTGTATTTGCCCGACATAAAATCAATGTAACAACCGCCGAGGGCATTTGTCAAATCTTCATACTCCGCTTCGGGATCAAGGCATACGATTTTCTTTCCGCTTTCGCGAATGTTTGTAAGGATAAGTTTCAATAAATACGATTTACCCTGACCTGAGTTACCGAGAATAAGGATGTTACTCGTTGTTTTGTCCTCTGTTCTGCGGTCAAAGTCAACAAGGATATTAGTTCCGTATTTATCTCGCCCGATATACAATCCGTTAGGATCAGTCTTACCTGAAAAGTTAAACGGAAACAAATTTGCAACAGATGAAGCAGGCAGAACACGCTCATATAAACTTCCAAACTGGTTACTGCCTATGGGATTTACTGACAAGAAGCCTTCTTTCTGTCTTAAAGTCAGACGGTCAACTTCAATTTTTGACCGTGTCAACTCCATTGCAATATCTGTTTGCAACTCCTTTAATTTCTGTTTGCTTTTAGCTTTAAGTTCGATAAACACAGAACAATGCAATAAAGCCTCTTTGTTCTTTCGCAGATTTGCCATCAGTGTTACAACATCCTGCAAGTTGCCCTGTGCTTCGATGGTTTCGTTTACATCATTACCGCTTGATTTGAGCTTGTTTTTGCGTGTGGCATTCTGTATGATTTTACGCTGTTCCATACTCTCTACAAGTCTGTGGTAGATGCGGAGAGTAACTCCGTTTCTGTCTGCAAGCTGTGAGAGAATTGCCTGTTCTTCAGTTGACGGCGGATATTCTCTGACCGCCCATACACTGCGGTATGAGTCACCGACAATGTAATAATCGGTGAAAAATTTAATGGTAGACGGCAGAATCATATCAAAGAAATCTTTGGTGTATATTTCCTCTGCCTGTTCAGGTGTGAGCACCTTTGGTTTTCTATTGAATAGTCCCATAATTTTTACCCCCTTTAATTTCGGACTGCCAACACAAGTATTCGGTCATCCTGATTGTATCCGTAACAGGTTGAAAGTGTTAGAATCTGCTGACCGTAAACAGGTGTGATTTTTGTGTTATACAGAGATTTTGTTTTTGCATAACTGACCCATTTTTCATAGGTTTTGTCCAAATCTGTTGTCAAAAATTTGTACCAATCATCATCGGATTTTACTTTCATAACAGAAAAGACGGAATAAGCAAATGCCCCGTCTTTCGTTTCGAGTACAACTGTCGGATGTTCCGTAAAATAAGAATAATCGGTATAGTTGCAGAGGTCTGCAAACATTGTGCCGTTGTTCATATGGTGTCCGTAGATTGTGAGATTGGTACTGTCTGCTGAACATCTGCTGTCCAGAAACGGTGTACCGCTATAGCTGTACTCGCCGTAAAAGTTTTTGTTCAGATATTTCTGCGGATTACTCGGTGTGTGCATAACAGGATAATTGATATTTGTTCCTGCTATGCTTATCCAGCCGAAACATTCGGAATTCATCGAAATGAGTTCTGATATTGAATGAGGTTCGTAATAGGTTGTGTAATACACAGTTTGTTCAGCCTGAACTTCATTATCGGAATCACTGACTTTTAACAGATTTGGCTTTTTTAATGTAATAGTCGGATCTATTGCTTCTTCAGTCACAATTTTAGAAAGATTTTCAAAGCTTTCATTTTCTTTGTACTCCGTATACATTTGTGAAAATATTGAAATCAAACAGGCAATTATAATTACAGAAAATATGCCTATCACAATTCCCGTTTGGATTTTTCCTTTATGCTTCTTCATTTTCCACCTCCGAAATATACTGTTCGCCGTCATAGTCGGGCATCAAATCGCCGTTCATACTTGCCTCAAAGTAGATTGCAAGAAAACGCTTGATGTCTGCTTTCTTCATTCGGGTTACTTCAAAGCCCTGATCGGATATGTTTTTTCGACTCTGTTCGCTTTCTGCAAAACATTTTCGGATTTTGAAGATTTGCACCTTGCTATGAACAGAAACTGCCTTGCGGTTGAGGTTTCGGTCTGTATGCTGTCGAGAAAGTCAAGGTCTTTAGCGAGAATTTTTCTGACTTTTTCATTCTGTTCAGCTTCAATTCTGCTCTTGATATAGCTTTTGTTTGTATCGAAACACTCGCAGGAATCGGTACAGGTAATTTCAATATCCGGCACAGCAGAAAGCACCATCATCAGGTGGCGCACCTTGATTTCGATATTCGTGTGAGAAAGTACGGAAATATTTGTCGGCTGAACCATATAGAAGATGAGTTCTTCTTTGCCAACATTTAAACCGTTTTTCGTAAAGGTTTTTATACCGAGCAAGTCCTGAATCGATTTGCCTTTTTGTTTTGTTTTCTTCTGCTTGTTTTTCATTTATTTGCCCCTTTCTGCCCAGAAATATATCTGTTGAGTTGATATAAAATACTTCACAGCATAGCGGATAAAGTCCAAAATGGTTGTATCTTCCAGTCTTATTGACAAAAAGCCGAAACAGAGAGTTACCGCAAGAGGTACTATTATTCTCGTCTGTGCAAGTATCAGTATTGATAATAAAAGCGCTATGCTCATAATTGCAAAATCCCGTAAGCTCCACAGCCATAGATTGGCTGTGGCTTTTAGGTTCTGCGGATATAAATAAGTGGTCATAATCTTTAAATTCCTTTCATTCATTTAGCCGCCCTTGCAACACTTCTTGTCAGGTTCACGGCAGTTGTAGTTGCATGAACAATGCTCGTCATATTTACTTTAACCGATGAATCCAGTCCGAATTGCTGTGCAATTCTCGGGACTTCGTTTGATGCAAGCATTATTCCAAGTCCCAAAAGCATATTGCCGGGGAAGGTCAGCAACCCGAGGAACAGCAGAGTTGTCTGCATAAATGCCGTCAGGCACAACGCCGCTATCTGTTTCATCCACTGATTGAAGCCGTCCTGATAACCTCTCGGAACACTGAACATATACAGCGAACCTACCGCCATCTGAATGAGCAGAATTCCTCCACGCTTGATGTTCGCAAAAAATATTTTTATTACGCAGTAGGCAAAAGCAATCATACATAACAGATTCAGCAAACCAAAATTCACTTGAACAGAAACTGCAAAACTACCCTCTAAAACGCTTGTGCTTTGTCCGGCTAAATCAAGGCTTTGCTGTCCTGCCATTATGGACGACAAATCCTTAGAAAATGTGTTTTGCAGGCTGATGCAGAACTTATACAACTCCACAGGTACTACGCCAAACAGCGAACAGGCAAAGAAACCTTTTAAGACATTAATTGCAGTTGTCTTTATGTTCGCTCTGCCGTTCTGATACTCTATTGCCACATCAAACACGGCAACAACCGTCCCTGCGGCAAACAATGCCCAGCCGAAAAGCGTAAACAGATTTATTGTCGCCTGCACCCATTCAAGGTCGAACACATCTGCTCCCATATTTCCCATCATCGTAAAGAAGTCTGCAACAGCGTTGTATATAGTTTCATAAAACCACTGAAGCATCGTGTTCCATATAGCATTTGAGATTTGCTCACCGAGGTAATCGAACACACCTCCTATGGCACTTCCGATACCACCGATAAAATCTCCTAACCAGTCAAAAATATAAATCACCTCGCAAAAGGCTGTTATGACTCAACACAACAGCCTTTGTTTTTATTGTTATTAGAGTACCGTCCAGATGTATAGCGGTGCAGTCAGAGAGAACACAAGACAGCCGAAAAGAATTGCCGGCGCGGTGAATTCAAACTGTCCGTGCTTGCGGTAATCGAGATAAGCAGTAGCAAGTTTAACAAAGAAAAGTATGGCAAGAATCATATCTACCGCAGGAAAGACAACATTGTTTACAACATTTTTAATCTGTGTTTGAGCCGATGTCCATGTACTTTCGATTGCTGATGATACATCTCCTGCGGCAAAGACTGTTACTGCCGATATTCCGAGCATTAACAGTATTACTGATACGCCTGATAACCATTTAATTAACTTAGTTCTTCTTGATTTTATCATTTTTTACCTCCGATTTTCTTAAATCATTCTCCGATATATATCTGACTTCGATGTTCAGTTTTTCTGCAAAGCGAATTTCTGTTTTCATACTCTCAGTTATTTCATTTCCGAAAACCCAAACCGCATCACAAACCCAAAGCATAGAAAGTCCCGCAAGCATACCAAGGTTTCTTTCTTCTTTGTTGCTGTCATCTAAAATCAGCGCATAAAAATGCGGTATGAACGGAGCCATACCGCACTCTAACGCATATCGGGCATATCGTTTTGCATTTTCAATATTTGCAGATACATTACCACCCAAAGGCGAACAGATATACACCCTGCGCATTATTCATCGTCCTCATCTTTCTTCTTAAATTTGATGATGAGAAATGCAATTAAACAGCCGACAGCAACAGAAGCCAATCCGATATAAAAGCCAAGATTTGAATTGTCACCTGTCTGCGGTTTTTCAGGTTCAGGCTGCGGATGAATAGTTACAGTCTGATTCTCATCTTCAATGTCAGCGTGTACTGCAATTTCTGTTCCCTCACGGTAGAGAGTTTCAAAAGCAACGATTTCTGTTTCTTTGGTAATTACAGAACCGTCAAAGGTAAAGGATACTGTTACTTTGCCGTCTGCTGTTTCGGGTGTGAATGTTACTTCAGAGCGGATTTCCTCTCCGTCAACAAGAAATGCCTTGCCTGTTGCTTTGTCCATAAGCACTCCGCTGATTGTGTATTCTTTTCCTGCTGTGAGGTTTTTGTAAGAAACCATATCATCAATAGTAATATCGCCGTTAGCTGTAAATTCCTTTTTGCCGCCAATGCTTGCCTTTGTTCCGATTTTCGGAATTTTAACGATTACTGTCTGACCAACGTCCTCAATATCTGCGTGAACTGCAAGCTCTTTATCCTCGCTGTAAAGACTTTCAAAAACAACAATGTTCGTTTCTTTCTTGATATATCTTGCCTCAAATTCAAAGGAAACAATAACCTCGCCTGTTGGTTCATCAGGTGTGAATGTGCCTTCCGAACGGATTTCTTTTTCATCAATTAACAGCGGTTCGCCTGTTGCCTTATCCATAAGAACGCCCTTAGCCGTGTACTCTTTCCCGGGTACAAGGTGCTTGTACTCGACAACATCTTCAAGGGTGAACACTTCTGTTGCGCCGACTTCCTTTTTGCCGTCAATAGTTGCAGTAGTTCCGAGTTCAGGTATTTTATCGTTCTCGACTGTTATTTCAATAATTTCCTTATTCACGGAAATTGTTATCTGATAGTTTTCTTCATTAGGCAGATAACCCTCGGCAGGCTTTAACTCACGGATAATGTATTCTCCGTAAGGCTCATTTTCAAAAGTGAAGATTCCTTCCTCGTTTGATTCAGCTGTCAGAATTGCAGTTCCTTCTGTAAATTCGGTTTCATTAATATTGAATAATCCGAACAATGCGCCTTCCATATTTTCTTTGGTTTCGTTGTCTATCTTTAATCCTTTAATTGAACCACGAATAATTTTGCTTTCAATCTCTTTTTTGCTACTTTATTCCATTCAATAACTACGCGTTGAGTTTTCGGAACAACATATCTGTCAGCAGTATTAACTTCTTCAAGTGTATAGGGAGTATCTCCGCTTACAAGGACATTTTCAAATTTTGCAACACCGTCAGCATTTGTTGTTGCATACAAATCAATACTTGCACCGCTGAGTGAAGTACCGTAAAGGTGGAATTTAACTCCCTCGTTGAAATTATCCTCACTTGTTTTTACGACTTCAAGACTGCCTTTTTTGAGGACATTTTCAAAAGTCACCGTTGCAGTCTTTCCGCTTTCGACCTTAACGGTCTGGGATTTCTGCGTTTCGTACTTACTGTCTGTAATTTCGGCAACGGTGTAATTTCCGGGAACAAGGTCGATTAATTCAAATTCGCCTTTTGAGTTTGTTTTTACAGTTTTGCTGTAATCGTCGCCTTTGACGGTAAACTCAATATTTGCAACATTGCCGTCCTCTGAGGTTTTAACAAGTTTGAGATTGCCCGAGCTTGTCTTGACCTTGAAATATGCTCTTATCTGGTCAGCGTCGTTTTCAACTCCTGTGATTACATCCTGAAGGCTTGCGTCACCATATGGAATAAGGGTTGTATTTCCTACGCTCGGCATTGATTTTGCAGAGTTGAATGTTACTGCATCGTTCACAGGTGAAGATGAAGTTAATGTCAGCTTGTTGCCGGATTTTGAAACGGAAATTCCGTTTGTAGTTTTGAAATTAAAATCTGAAAGAATACTGTTGCTGTCGGTTAAGGTTAAAGTATATTTTCCGGCTGAATATTTCATCTCATAGGTTTCAGCCTTTGAAGCGATTGCACTTGCAAAACTCGGAACGGTTGAATAATTTGCAAGGCTTTGTGAGATTGCATTGTAAACCGACTTAACTCCGGGGTTTGCTCCGTCCGCACAGATACCGTCAATGAACTTTGTATTCGTACACTTGTACCCGTCAGCAGTACTTCTGCAACCAGAAACAAATTCCCATACAATCAGCTGTGTTGCCACCCATTTCTGATCCTCTGTTCCGCTTAAGTTTTTTCCTGAACCGGGTTTGCCGTAGAGCAGAGCAGGATTGATTGCAGGTAATCGGCGGAGATATTACAGCGGCGCAGTGCCGTTTGCCGTAGAGCAGAGCAAGATTGATTGCTTTCTGCTTTGCAGAACCTAAATTCTTCCACACGGTTGAACCGTCCTCGGTCAGCGTATTGCCTGAATAGAGAGTATGACCGGGTTCAATGCAGTAGGCTTCTTTTCCGTCTGCAAAAATCTTGCAAAGCTCTTCGCCGGGAGTGCCGACTGTGTAGCCGTCACTGACCGTTGTCTGCTGGAATTTGATTGTGTTCCCGGTGCTGTCATAACAGTAATCAAAGGTAATTGTAACCTTATCACCGCTTGCCGCGCTTACAGGGAGTGAGAACATTGTTCCGAATATTACGGCAACCACGAGTAAAAGTGCTGTTATTCTTGTGAATTTCTTATTTCTGATTAACTTAGTCATTTTAAAAATCCTTTCATAAAAAATATGGGGCAAGATTTTTCACTTGTCCCGATTGATGTATTATTCTGTTTTAAATACAATCATAATTTCATCGCCTGCCCTTCATTGAAATCTTCATCTATATCATCGGACTGCTCACTGCCGTCTGTGATATTTACATACTCGCCGATAATGTTCAGCGCTTCGCAGTAACTGCCAGAACTCGTAACACGACTACACATTTCTTTTGCCTCGTCAGCCATACCGTTTTGCTTGAGTGCGTGGCTTGCAATGCCCATAAGATTGAATATGTTGGAATCACAGCCTATTAATGCACAGTCAGGTTTTACCTTTTCCTCTTTGTTCTGTTCAGGTTCAAAACCACCGAGCCTGTTGTCCACATAGTCGGACAGCCACATTCCTGCAAAGGCTGTATATGACTGCAGCCACATTGCCAACTTGCCTATGTCAAGGTGGACATCTTCAAAGGGATAGAGAATACAGGTTACGCCGTCACTCTTGAACACAGAAACATTCTCAAACTTTGTATCGTCAAGAAGTATTCCTTTATCCGTGAGCATTTTATTGATACCGTCCACCCATTCCTGTGTTTCACCTCCGCATCCCTGCAAGATGAGTCCTTCCTTGCCGTTCATACGGCGGAGATCCGAGAGTGTAATATTATTGATTTTCATTGTCATTTTCCTTTCATAAAAATAACAGCACCCGATTAAGAGTGCTGTCTATACTTTATTTAGCAGTAAACTACATATATTTTGTTGTTTTCTGCGATAACATTGAATGATAAGTCGCTTGGAGCAATACCACTGCTTTGGTAGTAGTAGGCTGCATATTCAACATCACCATAGCAATCTGCCGTAAGTTCCGAAGTGCTGTCATAGTATGATGCGTTTGTTGGCGAAAACCAACTTGCGTTGCCTGTATTCAGTGATGAGTCGTATTTCATTCCAAGCTGCTGACCGTAGGCTATGCAGGCACTCACCGCATACTGAACATCAACCGTTTTTGCTTTAGTAGGCGGTTGCGTAGGTTTTTGCGTAGGTTTCTGTGTTGGCTTTTCCGTAGGCTTCTGCACAGGCTTTTGCGTTGGCTTTTCAGCAGGCTTTTGAGTAGGAGTTTCGGTTTTCTTTTTCGCAGTCGAATCCAATTTTTGCTGATTACCTTTCACTGTATTCTTGCTGTTGTTCTGAACCTCGGATTGTGTTTTCTGAATCGGAGCCGTTGCCGAAACAACCGCCGAATTTTGTCCACTGTCGGCTTTTTCTTCGGTTTTAGCATTCTGTCCCGAAGGCTCTGTTTCTTTTGAAACTGTGGCTTTTTCGGGGATTGTTATTTCAGTTGTTGCCGTTGCAGAAGTTTCCGTAGATTCAGAAACATCCGCAGCCTTTGAAACTACGGATGTCTGAATATCGTTATTTAATTTTTCTTCTGCTGTACAAGCTGTGAATGTTCCTGCTGCTAAAATCAATGTCAACATTATTGCGATTTTCTTTTTCATACTATCGCCGTCCTTTCAAGCAACAAGTATATCCAAAGAAATTCAAATGTCCAGAGCATATTCTTAAATTTTATCGCAAAACTTTATAATTTCATTCTTTCTTTGTTCCACTGCCTCCTTATACTCTACTGAACACAAGCCTAAACTATCGCAACACTCAATCTCCAAATGTCCATAGAAGTGTTCGATGCTTTCAATAACTCGGCTACATTCTCTCATACTTGGACCAGTTCTTAAAGCTATTGAATATCCTTTCTTTCCGCTACTTATGGTAGCATGAGGGTCATGAGTGTTACACCAAGGTGTGCACCTATCAATAAAAGCCTTAAATTGTCCTGGAATGTCAGCCCAATATGAAGGAGACACTGATATAATAATATCTGCCCATTCATACTGTTGAATTATTTTGACTACATCATCATCTTGAATACATTTAGCTGTATTATGACAATTTCTACACCCTTTACAAAAACTTATATCAAAATCATCAATACAAATACTTCTGACATCATATTTTTCTTTCAAACAATCTGAAACAATATTTACTATTTCAGCAGTTGCGCCATTTCTTACTGGACTACAATTCATTACTAAAACTTTCATTTTATTTATCTCCCCGAAATTACCATTCAAATTGAAAGATATTATACATAAGTCTAGAGTAAAAGTCAAGGCAAAATCACATACTCTGCGTAAAGCATTCCGATTCATCTTCCGACATATTCTCGGATTCATCTTCGCTCTGCTGTTCATCAAGTACCTGATGATACGCTTCCATGACCTTGCTGTTGAGTAAATCTCTGACTTCTTTGGAAATCGGGTGAGCAATCTCGCTGAACTTCGTTTCGCCGTTTTCGTCAACATAGTTACTTGCAGGCATTGCAACAAACAGTCCTTTTCTTGAGTTCATCACTCTGATTCCGTGAATTGCCACAGCACCGCCGACAGTAACGCTTGCAAACGCCTTTGTGTTGCAATCATCTACATCAACGAGCTTATCAATCCTTACCTTGATATACGGCAGTTTCCTTTTCTGATTGTTGTTTTTGTTTCCTTTGAAATTTGTATTCTGTGCCATATGAATTTACCTCCGATTTAGTGTTTCAGCTTTTCTGCCCACAACAGAGAAAGATGCAAAAGTGCGTTTCTCTGTTCTTCCTCTGACAGGCTGCCGAGGAAATCTTCAAGGGTGAAATTTTCCTCATATTCTTCTGCTAACTCCTTGCAGTTGTCGCATATTTTTTCTCGCCTGACAAGTACCGAGCCGTCATCCTGCTGGTTGAATGATAAAACATCGTTGTATCTGAATCCGATTTGCTGACGGATTTCATAGGGAATTGTAATTCTTCCTTTTTTACCGAGAACTCTGTAAATTTTAAGCACTACTCGTACTCGCTTTCCGCAAGCTCTGCTCTGCACTCATCGCAGATACAGTTGCTACAATTACACTTGTCATCAAAATTTTCGCAATCATCATCGCACCTCTCAATCAGAATTGCTCCTTCCACAGCTGAAATCTGCACAGCACAGTCGGATGTGATTCCTGATACAATAAGTGCGTCAAGCGGTATGCTTACATAAATTCTATTTTCCATTGTTAATAATACACTCCTTCAAAATTTGTTCTAAATCAATTTGTTGTTCGGTTGTTAAGTCAAGCAAACTCAACTGCAACGGTTTATTTCTCTGCCTTTCATACATATCGTAGTTGCTGATTAGCAGTTCGGGAAATTGCTCGCCTGCGTTGATTCGCTGTTTCATATTGTGTAACCTTGTGAAATCAAAGAATGAATAACCGTCATATAAATTGCGGATTTCTTCACAATCGTTATATGAAACAAGCCATTTGCCTTTTGCTTTTGCAAGTGCGTTTTTCAGCCTCAAGTGGTCATCCCAAGTGAAACCGCACTGATAAACATACTCGCTTGAATAGTAAGGCGGATCGCAGTAGAAAAAGGCATTTTCTCTGTCGTAATGCTTTATCAGAACTTGAAAATCCTGATTTTCAATCACAGTATTTTCAAGCCGTTTTCCGACTTGCTCTATCAGTTGAAAAAGGCTCACTACTGAAAAGGGCTGACAGGCAAAGGATTTTCCGCCACTTGAATAGCTGTATCGTAGAAGTTTAAGAAACATTACTGCTCTGCGCAAGTCGTAGTCCTGTTTCATTTTTATATACAATTCAATGATTTCTTCTGCTTTCAAGTCAGGAAGAATAATCTTCGTCAATTCTAATTCTTCATCAAGGTACTTATCGTCAAACTTCTCCTGCCTGAAAAAATCCCTGATTGCATTAAAATCATCCCTTGAATTAAGCGGATAAAAACCAAGCTCCTTTATGAATGCCATAGGTCTGTCACGCATACAGCGAAATAGGTTTACAAGATTATGGTTATAGTCGTTGTAAACCTCAAATTTATCAGGCTTTTTCTTGCCTAACAGTACAGCTCCCGAACCTCCGAAGGGTTCAATATATCTTTCGTAATTCAGAGGAAACAGGGCATACAAAATATGAAGGATGGAAGTTTTATTACCCATCCAACTTACAGGGGTTTTGATTACTTTTCACTCCATTTCGGAATATCAATCGCCCCTGAAATGACAAAAAGCCGTTGATTAAGTTTTTAACTCAACCAACGGCTTATATATAAAAACCAATATCAGTCGTTAGGAACGATTGATATTAGTTGTTGTTATTTAATTTTTATCGTTTACCTTCTTAATAATCTTACCGATTTCAGAGATTACATTTACTGTCACAGCACTTCCAGACATCTTGTATAGCCTGCTGTCGGATAGTCCTGTTGCTTTCGCCTTGTTGAACTGATCGTTCGTGAAGCCCTGTAATCTCCAGCACTCCCTCGGAGTAAGCTTTCTTATTCTGCCGATATGGACTTCTCCGTTTGGATCAACAAAAGCAACTGCGAATTTTTCATTGTTATCGAGAACATCTGAATTTTCTACAAAAACTCCCGAATGTTCAGCCTTGCGGTTATGCACCTTGCAATTTCTGTCAGCTTCGGATTTGGGTTCAGGTCGATAAAATAATACGCTTGCGTTGCGGAAGTAGTAAGCGTGTGTGCTATCTGACTTCCGACTCTGCCACGCCTTGAATTTTGTCCCGAAAATGCAGTATCAATACTGTCGCCGGGATATGCGATATGATAACCGTCTTTGGTTTTAGATTTTATCGGCAGACCAAAATTTTCGGTATTTTCAATGAGATAAAGTCCCGAATGACCGCCGAATCCGCCCGAACCGCTTGTAAGCGTACAGCTTAGTCCTTTTGATGAGTAGATTCGTTCACCTTGCGTTGGGTTTTCTTTGTATAAGAGTTTTTCCGCTTGTTTGCGTGAAAGATAATACTTCTCCGGCACATTGTCCTCTAAGATATCCGATAATAAACACTCGATTTCGTGATTGGGGTACTCCGAAATTTTTGCTGTTAAGTACCTGCCAGCACACATCATACCCCAACTCATCCAATGTACGGAGGATTGTTTCAAATGTTTTGCCTGAGTCATGGTTAAGCAGACCGGGAACATTTTCGAGGTAGAGATACTTAGGTTTTTTAACGGCAGTAATTCGAGCAATCTCAAAAAGCAGCGTTCCTCTTGTATCGTCAAATCTTTTTCTTGCTCCGCGATTGAGAAGCTTTGGCAAGGCAATCCGCCGGTAATAAGGTCGAACTCGGGTAACTGTTCGGGTACGATTTTTCTTGCGTCATCAAAGTAAAGTTCACCTCCCGTGTCATACATTGCTTCATATGCCTGCTTTGCATACTTGTCGATTTCGCAGTATCCGACGCACTCAAAACCGCCTATGGCTTCAAGTCCTGAACGGAAACCGCCGATGCCTGCAAACATATCAAAAAATTTGATTGCCATAAATCTTCATTCCAACGAAGATTTATAGATTAAAACTCACCTCACATTCCCATAGTCATTCCGCTATCCTCATCAGGAGTTACATTTTCAACTTCTGATTTAGATTGGTTTTCTGCTTCGATTTCTTCCTGCGTAAGCTTTCTGAATGTGTCCTCACCGGGAACGATACCAATGGTTCGATTGTTATCCCATTCAGGGAATATCGTTCCCATTGAATCAACAAATTTTTCAGTTCCTCTTGTACCTGAGGTCACAGGTGCGTAAGGGTCCTTCATATTGATAAGCTCAATTCTTGTACCCGGCGGATACAATTTCTTTGTGCTTTCAGCGATTCTGCGCTGTCTTTCATATTCGTTCAAGTTATACATCTCCTATTTTTTAGTTTTGATTCAAGGAATAACCATTAGTGGGACTTCTGATTTTTATAGTCATAAAATCAATCTCCTTCTTTTTTTCTGTTTGTATTGACATTTTGTTGTCCGAGAAATGTGAGATTTCATTTTCATCACACTCATCATTGCGCCTGTCAAAATTCGGTTTCTGACGCATCTCTCTTTCAAACTTCCTGAGTTCGGGTGTGTCGGTAAAATACATTTAAAATCATTCCTTTCAATTTTTTGTAAATAAAAAAAGGCAACCGTTCTAATCAAAAAAATTAAAACGATTGCCAAATAAAAAAAGAGCCAATTACTATATCTCTAAAATAAGAAATATAATGATTGACTCATATATTTGATAATATTAAATTAAGCAGATTAGCGAAAGTAATCAGTTTTCTTTACCTTTAACTAAATTTTGTAGCTTTTCAACAGCTTCATCTTTAGTTTCAGAATCCTTCACTATTTGGATAATTGAGTTCATAAGAACATCAAATTGTTTGTCTGTCATATTTTCGAACTCCATATCTTTTCCTTTCCGATAAAACAATTATCACTTCTACCGGAAATAAATTTTGTATATAAGTAATTGAGGCTCATAGAAAAACTATGAGCCTCTCAGCTTGTCGAAAAAGTCCAGCATATGCTGGGCTTTTTGCTATTTTTGTGGTAT
>OOIF01000241.1_pt1 | contig 68006 bp, 88 predicted proteins | sample 1691961 | NCBI WGS metagenome assembly OOIF01 (sample SAMN06348146, study PRJEB24527) | human gut metagenome | biome: human gut; feature: ankylosing spondylitis patient; material: feces | host: Homo sapiens | place: China | collected 2015-10 | reverse complement strand
GTACGTCGGTATGTGGCACTGGTAGTTTCAGTGCCCATACCGCTACGCACTCAATGAGCGCAAGCGCCCACGAAACGCAAACTTTTCTTGATGATTTACAAAGCCAAAATCCGCCCACTGCTCATCCTTCGGTACTTTTTGCGATTACCTCATCCACACTTACAACCTCCGGTGCTTCAAGTGATGTTTCTTTTGCATCCGCGGCTTCTATAGGGTCTTCCAATTCTTTTTTCTCCTCATCGTCCCACAGCGAATCATACTTTTTCCGTTCTTTAAGCTTTGCCATCATCTGTGCGTTTTTCGCCATCTGATACAAATCACTGTCGAATTCCATAAGTTTTTTCTCGTCCGAGCCGGGAACGATATCCCCGTGGAACATGCGCATTGCCACCGCAAGAATTTTACCCATTTCCTTATAATAATCCCCTTCTGCTTCGGCATTTTGCTTTGCGCTTACCATCTCACGCTCAGCATCCCATTTGTCCATAAACTGGTGAATGAAATCATCATAAATCTTCTGCTGGTCTTTCACCGCATTGTACTGGAGTTCCAAAACCGCTGCCTGTTCCCCAAACAGTTTGTCTCCTTCGGGAACACGCTTTATCAATTCCTTCGTCTCATTTAGTTTTTTAGACAATTCAAACGCCGTTGAATTGTACTGCTTATGTACTGCACTGAATTTATTCCGCAGTTCTCCTAACGTCGTCATGCAAACACCTCCTTGTGTTCTTTTCGCAAATCCATTTACAACATATCTGTAAGTATATTATCGGCAGTTTTCCCTCATAATATTACAACTTGACAAATCTGCCCCTTTCGTACTAGAGTAAGCATAGAAATATTTTTATTAAGGAGAAATCAAAATGAGTGAAGAATGTACGCACGACTGCTCCACCTGTAGCAGCAATTGCGGTTCAAAAGACCCAAAAAGTCTCTTAGTAGCACCACATCCAAATAGCAAAATCGGCAAGGTTATCGGTGTCGTCAGTGGAAAGGGCGGCGTAGGAAAATCAATGGTTACCGATTTACTTGCGGTTGAATTTGCGCGCCGCGGATACCACTGTGGTATCTTGGATGCCGATATTACCGGTCCTTCGATTCCGAAGGCATTTGGTATCACCGAAAAAGCGCAGGGAAATGAAACAACGATTTTCCCTGTAAAATCAAAAAAATACGGCGTGGATATTATGTCCATTAATGTCCTTTTGGAAAATGAAAGTGACCCGGTTGTATGGCGTGGTCCGGTGATTGGTGGAACGGTTCGCCAGTTCTGGTCTGACACCCTTTGGGATAATGTCGATTATCTGTTTGTCGATATGCCGCCGGGAACCGGTGATGTTGCACTTACCGTATTCCAGAACATTCCGATTGATGGCATTGTCGTTGTTACAAGTCCGCAGGATTTGGTTTCCATGATTGTCGGTAAAGCAATGAAAATGGCTTCTCTTATGAACATTCCGGTTCTTGGTCTCGTGGAAAATATGAGCTATGCGCTCTGCCCTGACTGCGGTAAGAAAATTCATGTATTTGGTGAGAGCCACATCAGTGAAATTGCTGAAGAGTACCATGTACCGGTACTCGCCCAGATGCCAATTAACCCGGCACTTGCTTCTGCCTGCGACAACGGCACGGTAGAGGATTTGGATTGCTCCTATCTGGAGGATGCTGCGCTTGTTATTGAAAGAGGTCAGAAATAGTGGATACAAAAGTCTGTTATTTATTTGGGGCAGGGGAACAATCCCCCTGCCATATCGAATTAGGAAAAGATGATTTGGTCATCGCTGTTGATGGCGGCTTTGACTATTTAGAAAAAATCGGGCTGCGTGCCGACTATGTGATTGGTGACTTTGATTCCGTTTCGGCATCCAGCCATCTGCCATCCGACTGCATCCGACACCCAAAAGAAAAAGATGATACGGACATGATGCTTGCCGCACGACTTGGTTTGGAAAAAGGATACACAAATTTTGAAATTTATGGCGGTTTAGGCGGCCGCTTAGACCACACATTAGCTAATATTCAGACGCTTACATTCTTAAACCGGCATAATGCCGTCGGAACCTTAATTGGAGATGACTATGCACTAAAAGTTGTCACAAACGGCGTCATTACATTCGGAAAAGATTTACCGGAAAATACCACCGGAAATATATGTTCCGTCTTTTCTTTGAGCGACGTTAGCACAAATGTCACCATTCAGGGATTTCATTATGAAGTAGAAGGGGCGACCCTCACAAATTCATTCCCTCTTGGTGTCAGCAATGAGTTTACCGGCAGAAAGGGAAGCATCAGCGTGTCAAATGGCACATTAGCTGTTTTGTGGAATCGCCCTTAAATTTTCTATTTATATTTATATTTCTATTTTATTGAATCAAGTCCGAGTTTTACGGCAATCATTTTGTCAATTGGACAGGTACTCTGACCCTTACCATCCGTTCCTTCCAGATACGTGGTGGCAGCGGATTCAAATATCATATACACTTCATCTCCCACAACTTCTACTTCCTCTACCATTGGCGGCAGTGCTACGGCAAGTTCTAACTCGCCAAGCATCGTATCATCGGTCGCATCTGCACGGTTATACACCTGTAATTCGGATAAAAATCTCTTCTTTGTACTGTTTCTTCCATAGGAACAGCTAAAGATTGTACGGTCTCCGGAGAATGTAATTCCCTGCACATAATTCGGTGTGCTGCGGTACAACACATTGCCACGGACATCCAAAATAATTTTTCCTGTCAAAATCTGCTCTGTCGGCTCCGCACCTTCGTTTTCTGCTGGAATTGTACGGTGAATTTCCAGCGTTACTGCAGTTCCTTTCGTACATTTTTCCAGTAATTCCGAAAGCTGTTTTACACTTGTAATCAGCTCATTATTAACCGAGTAAATAACATCGCCTTTTTTCAGCTTTTCTTTTGCTGTAGCAGAGCTTCCTTTTTCCGCAAGTAAAACAGAGGAAGAAGAGTACACTGTTGCAACCTGAACACTTGTCTTTGCCTCATTTTCTGCGGTTGCTTCTGTCTGTACTTCTTTTGTCTGGATTCCCAGATAATCCTCTTCGGCAGGATTCGTAACAATACGAACCTGATTTAATTCGTTTGTCTTTGCATCGTACTCATATGCATACATACGCGGTGCACTGGTATCATTTTCCTCTACTTCTTCGTCCGAATCTTCATCCTCCGAAGTGTCACCGGCAACCGGTGCCACACTAAACTGTGCCACCCACAGATAACCGTCCTTTTTATTGTAGGAAATCGTCGATGGTTTTGTTGGAATCTGATGCAGTTCCACTTTACCGGACGACGTATATTCTTTTTTGCCTGTCGCATATTTCACCAAATCCGACAACGTAATGCGCTCAAGTGAATACATTCCTGTCGTTTTATCTTTGTTTGAGTGGCAGACCCAGATGTTTTTATTTTTCTCATCATAAGTAATTCCACCCACGTGGCTCTTCTGGTCTTTTAAAACTAGCGTCTTTAAAAATTCGCCCGTCTTGTTGTTGTAAACGAAAATGCAGCTGTTGTGCAAATCATCCATACAGTATGCTGTCGTAAGCATATAATTTCCTGCCATACAGACCCCCTGCGGACAGAGATTGTTACACTGAATATAATTTTTTGTCCAGTCCTCATCAGCAGTCGGTGCAAGCCCTGGCATCTGATACTTATCCACAATTGTCCATTTTAAATCTGTCAGTTTTTTATAATTACTAAATCCCGGAGACAGTGGACTCTTCGACGGATAGCTGTATTTATTAATACTATCATAGGTACTGAAAACACGTACCGGTTTTTTGTTAATCGTAACGGTAACGGAAGTCGAAGCTGCCTTATAATTTGTTGTTGCTGGCACACTCATGGTTACCTTTGTCGAAACTTTCTTAATCGTATCTTTTGTCTGCTTGGACAATGTTTTACATGTCTTATCAAACGTTTTAACAATCGTAACCTTACCGGCTTTCGTGACTTTGATCACATCGGCTGTCGCACAGGCATATGTTACCGTTCCACCGCCTTTCGATGGTTTAGCTACAATCGAAAATGAACCATCTCCTTCAACGGCTGAATATGCTGCTTTGTCCGGTACTAGCAGACGACTTGCTTTTTTTATCTTAAAAGTTTTGCTTTTGCTGCCCTTATATTTGGCTTTTTTCCCTTTTTTAGCCTTCTTAGCTTTAATTGTAACTTTCGCCGTTCCGGCATTTTTATTTTTTGTATACTTGACCGTATAATCCCTGTTTTTTTTCAGTTTTTTCTTGCCAAGTTTTACGGTAACAGCTGGTTTTTTGGCTTTTCCATTATATGTATAACTGCTCTTTGACAAAGTAATCTTTGCTTTTTTCAATGACTTTGGCTTCATCTTTTTCTTTGCCTGAACATTCATCCCACCAATTAATACAGTGGAAAAAAGTAACAGCGCTAACAATAGTATTCTTTTTTTACACTTCATATTTTATTTACGCTTCCTTCCTAAAAAAATGTAACTGTCCTTTACCGAACAGTTACATTTAATCATGCAATCGTGGCAAAACATAGGCATCCTTACTTCAAATTTACCCACATCGTCGGACGTATGCAGGCACCATTTTCATCCACCGGGAAACCATAGGTAATAATATCCCCCAGTGCAGAAACATACGTCGTTGCCGTGGCATCTTTGCCCGGTGTACGCAGCCGCATTGTCTTTGCCTTTGCTTTCAGTTTCTTCTTATATTTGGCAAACTCCGGCTCATTCATCAAAAATACTTTATCTTGCGTATTCTTGCCACCGTCCGTCCCAAACTCTTCGTTTGCAACATTTTCAACATTTGTAGTCAAAATCATCGCCAATTCCTCCGGTGTAAATTTACCGTCCTCAAGGAATTCACCATTCAGATACTTTCGCAGTGCACAACTCTCCCATGTAACCTTTTCTGATTTATCATGGTATGGATGTTTATTATCTGCCATATATTTTGTAAGCAGAGCTTTACCATCTGTACGCTCCAAAACCATCCAGTCACAAGTTCCAAACTTCACAACACCACCAATTTTCACTTTTTCGATGGCTTTTTTCTCAAGCAAAACAATCTGATTTTTACAATCTTTATAATCGCCCAGTTTTTCGTATGTGGACGATGCCCATTTATCAAAACCAACTTTTGCAGAAAGTCCGGCCAACTGATAACGGGTTGCCGGAACATTATAGCAGACAATCATTGCAACAATAACCACAAGCACAACCCATTTTGCAATTCCTTTTTTCTTGTTGTCGTCTTCTTCCTGTTTCTTCACTGTTGTCGTAACAGTTCGTGAAATCACTTCTCTCTCCGCCGGCAATTTCTTTTCCCATTCTTTTGCAAGAGCAGCACATTCTTCACTTAACGCAGCACACTCTTCACATCCTTCAAACGGAGTCTCTTTACCTAACTCATCCATCTGTGCGAAATCTTTTGTAAGACGCACGTAGATACGATAAACATCTTCATCTACTAAAAGGCATCTTGTCGCTCTCTTTAACGTCTTTAACTGGACAAACCGTTCCGCCGGCGTCAGTTCAATGACCTCTTTTTTCTTTTTCTTCTTATCTCCCTTTGCCATGCACTGGAATCCTCCTTTGTCTCTTATGCGGACTGTATTGGTAGTATAACATAGATTGTGTCTAATTATCAACTTTTTGACATCTTTTGTTCCTCATACGAAAAAGAAGAAACTATCATTCGCATGAACATTACTGTTTCCCGATTTGTAGTTTCTTCTTTTCTTGTTCCAATATTTATTCACAAAGAATTATTTTTTCTTCTTTGAATAAGTGACTGCTTTCTGCTCTTTTTCTCCTTTTCCGGAAAGAACATACCACAATGGTGATGCTACACATACTGATGAATAACATCCGGAAATAATACCTACAATCAACGGAATTGCAAACTGGCGTACGGAATCTACACCGAATACTGCCAATACAAATACCATGATAAAGGTAGTTACCGAAGTATTAATGGAACGAGACAATGTCTCTGTAATACTCTTGTTAATAATTTCCGCAAGGCTTGTTCTTGACGTAGCCTTAGCTTTATTCTCACGAATACGGTCAAATACTACGATGGTATCGTTGATGGAGTATCCGACAATCGTAAGCATACATGCAATAAAGGTACTTCCTACCGGAATAAATGCGCTTGCCACTACATAAACAGTCAGCACAGCAATTACATCATGAACAAGTGCCAAAACAGCACTGATACCGGTTGAAAGTTTACGGAAGCGAATCCAGATATAAAGCAACATACAAAGTGTCGCAATCAGAGTTGCTACAGCTGCATCCACTTTCATTTCATCACTGACAGAACCACTGATGAACTCGGACTCAATTTTTGTAGATTCATCCACGCCAAATGTTTTCGCCATCGTTGCTTTCAATTCTTCCGACTTCTGCTCACTGAGTTCCTCAGTACGAACAACAATCTTTGTATTATCAGCAACCGAAATTTCAACACTCTTACCGCTTCCAATAACAGATTTTGCAGTATCTTCTGCTTTCTGTTTATCTTCATCGGTTACAGTCTTAGACAAGTCAACAGATGTTGAGTTACCACCGGCAAAATCTAAACTATAGTTAAATAATGGACCACCGGAAGCAGCACGGACAACAAGTCCTGCCACACAGATTACAACAACAGCTCCGGAAATAACAACATATTTCTTCCAGTTACCAATAAAGTTAATTGTCTTACGCTCTTTCTGAACACCATACATTGAAGTATTTGTCATACCCAGTGCACAGAATGCTTTCATCAAAAGTTTTGTAATAAACAAAGCAGTAAACATAGACAACACAATACCAATACCAAGTGTCATCGCAAAACCTTTTACCGTACCGGAACCCTTGAGATACAGTACCAAAGCAGCAATCAAAGTTGTTACGTTACCATCGATAATGGCGGACATCGCTTTGGAAAATCCATTATCAATCGCAGACGCTACCGTCTTGCCGGTTGCCAATTCCTCGCGGATACGTGTAAATATAATACAGTTTGCATCCACCGCCATACCAATACTCAGGATAATACCCGCAATACCAGGCAGGGTCAATGTTACATTCAAACCATTCAGTGCAAGCAGCATAGCACCTACATAGAAAATTAATGCAATACTGGCTGCCACACCGGAGATGCGGTACATAACAATCATGAAAATGATTACGAGAATCAAACCAACAACGCCGGCAAACAAACTGGATTTCAATGCCTGACTTCCCAGTGTTGCTCCTACTACGTTACCATGAATATTTTCAAGTTCCAACGGAAGAGCACCGATACGTACGGTAGAAGCAAGCTGCTCTGCGGACTCAGAAGTAAAGCTTCCCGAAATCCAGCACTCACCGCCGGAAATCTCTTCTTTCAAGTTTGGTGCAGAAACTAACTTCTCATCGTATACGATAGCAAGCTGCTCACCAACATGCTCTCCGGTAATCTTAGCAAATTTCTTAATTCCTTTGCCTGCGAACTTAATAGAAACACCATATTCAGTCTTTCCGGTGCCTTCCTGCTGTCTGCTGCCGGAAGTTGCCTCACCAATCATGTCACCGGTCAAAAGGACTTTCGATTTGTCGTAAACGACTTTATCACCTTCGTTTGGTGTGCCGCCTTTTTCAGTCTTCAGATCTGAATACAAAATGAAATAAAGCGCTCCAGCTTTACCAAGTTCCTTCAAAACCTCTTCTGAATCACTGGCACCCGGAATATCGATTGTGACACGGTCACTACCTTCCTGATATACTGCAGCTTCCGTGCTCTCTAATGTTTCCACACGTTTCTGCATCTTGTAAATCGTGTCTGCCATGTCTTTATCGGTTGGCTGTTCACCGGTTCTCTTACCGGTACTATCAGTCTTGTAAGCCTGATATGTGACACTCACGCCACCTTCCAAATCCAATCCAAGACGAATGTTCTTTGCGCTTCCTCGGTGTGCGCCACCAATTCCCCTTGCTGCTACAAACGCAAACGCTGCAATCAGCACAAGAACCAGTAAGACCTGTAAAACGCCCTTTACTTTACTGTTCATGTTACTTATCTCCTTTACTATAAATCCTTACCAGGGTCTCTTACTGTAAAAATCCCCCTTATCGAGCACTGCTCGAGATTAGATTATATCACAAAACAATTGGTTCTTCAAGTATAAAACGAAAGCGGCTCGCGCCCTCTTCCCTTAGCTCCAAGCCCTGCCCCATTCGCCCTGACGGGCTCATGGACGGCTCGCGCCCTCTTCTCTTTGCTCCAAGCCCTGCCCCATTCGCCCTAGCGGGCTCATGGACGGCTCGCGCCCTCTTCTCTTTGCTCCAAGCCTTGCCCCATTCGCCCTAGCGGGCTCATGGACGGCTCGCGCCGTATATAAAAATAAAAACAGCCATTCATTTGTGAGCGAACTCACAATGAATGGCTGCTTCTATTTTTATGCATGGCTTGGAGCTTAGCCAAAGTATCTCTTTAACAATCCCTCGAATGCTTTGCCATGTCTTGCTTCGTCTTTTGCCATTTCATGAACAGTGTCATGGATAGCGTCTAAGTCTGCTGCTTTGGCACGTTTTGCAAGGTCGAATTTACCCGCTGTTGCGCCATTTTCAGCGTCAACACGCATCTGCAGGTTTTTCTTTGTAGAGTCCGTCACTACTTCACCAAGAAGTTCTGCAAATTTTGCCGCATGCTCTGCTTCTTCCCAAGCTGCTTTTTCATAGTAAAGACCTACTTCCGGATAGCCTTCACGATGAGCCACTCTTGCCATAGCAAGATACATTCCTACTTCTGAACATTCTCCTTCAAAGTTTGCACGAAGATCAGCTACGATGTCCTCGCTTACACCTTTAGCAACTCCTACTACATGTTCTGCTGCCCATTCTCTTTCGCCAGTCTGCTCTTTGAATTTTTCTGCCGGTGCCTTGCAAACCGGGCACTGCTCCGGTGCACTGTCTCCTTCGTGAACATATCCACATACGCTGCATACAAATTTCTTCATACTAATACACTCTCCTTTTGATAAATTAGTTTAACCACTTTTGTGATTTATAAACATTTTTTACAGATGCCGTAAAAATAGATTTCATGTCCTTCTATTTTTCCGGGAAACTCGTCATCCATCTTGGTATCCAATTCAAAATCCCAGTCGGCTTCCAAATCGATTACCTGTCTGCAACGACGACAAATAAAGTGATTGTGTGGGGTGGTTGTTGCATCAAAATGCTCTACCCCGTCACCACAGTTCAATCGCAAAATCTCACCACAGTCTGCTAATAAGTTTAAATTTCGGTATACCGTTCCTAAACTTATCTTAGGAAATTCTTCTCTGATTTTCTGATATACCTGCTCCGCAGTCGGATGAGACTTTGTTGAACGCAGATAGACTAACACAGCTTCCCGCTGCCTGCTATACTTGAGTCCAGCCATATCTCACGCTCCTTTTTGATAATAGTAACTGTTACTGTTATCACTATATATCATTTATCTTTGCTTGTCAATACTTTTTCTCAATAAATTTTATTTTTTTCACATTCGACATTTTTCTACATAATATATAGTAAAAACAAAAAAGGAGTTTCTATGAATCTTTCAAAGAAACCATTAGCAATGGCATATGTCCCATGGCAGACTTTTGAAAATGTCATGGAGGGCGAATGTGCCTTAAGACACGGCACCATTTTCGAAGATTTAGTTTTTCCGTTTGTTGGTGCACAGGCTGCCTGCCAGGCAGACCGCAGTCAAAACCACTCCCATTCCGGTTCTTGTGGCTGCCATAACCGACAGCCCTATATGCAAAACAACTCCTGTGGAAGGCGAGGTGTTTATTGATGAATCAAAACAGACATTCAAAGCATCAGAAAATGACCGCTGTACGTGAGACCGGATTCTGCATGATTGACGCCGGTATGTATCTGGATACTCATCCTTGCGATGGCAAGGCAATGGATTATTTCAACCGTTACCAGCAGATGTACAAAGAAGCCGTCTGCGATTACGAAAAACACTGCGGACCGTTATTTTTAACCGGTATTGATACAAACGATGGCTGGACCTGGACCGATGAACCGTGGCCATGGGAAGGGGGGTGCAGCTGATGTGGACGTATGAACGACGACTGGAATACCCAGTCAATATCAAAACGCCGAATGCAAAATTGGCAAAAGTAATAATCAGTCAGCTGGGTGGACCGTAGTGCTGAGAGTTATAAACTCTTATAAAGCACGAAAAGATGGCAAAAAGCCACCTTTTTCGGTTTATACTATGCATTCTTCTATTGAATCTTACGAATGAAGATATCTTAACATCTGTATCAAATATTTACCATTAATATTAATCTCATCTTTGTCAAGCATTCTTTTTCCAAATGAAACAAATCCGTTAGTAGTATAAAACTCAAGTAACCGTTCCTTGTCTTCACATTCTAAATAGACAAATTTTCCACCTATCATATACTGAACCTGCTTCACCTTATCAATCGCCATCTGCAAAAGTTCTGCACCACTAATCAAAGTATCATTTCCATCTTTGAAATTTTTTGATAACTGTCCAATCAAAATTGCTGGTATTGTGCAACTATCCTTTTCTTTGTCATCGCTAAATAAACGTATCCTTTTATATGTATTTTTACTTACTTCTTTCTTTTTTACAGTTATTTTTTTGTTTGACAAAGCGAAATAGCCAACTAAGCACTTCTCATCTTCGTTATCACTAACCCAAAAAACCAAAGTTGTTTTAGCGAATCCTCGCTTCGAAAACTCAACAGCTTTTCTTTGAATAAATTCCTGCACATCTAGATTTTGGTCACATGAAAAATCAGAGAGAATAGACTTCGTTCTATCCTCTCCAATCTCTTCTATCATATCTTGTAAATTAATCTGTCTTAACTCTGACATATCAATAATTGTCAAAAAACTTCTTGACGCTCTCCTTTTTTACTTCTTTACATCTTGTTTTGTATTCAACACTATGTTCTTTTTGCTGAATCGACCTTTCAAGAGCATCAGCTAGAGATACACCCATAGTTTTCGTCTTTATGGTGACAGTTTTTAACATACTTTTTGTTGCCATAATCGTCTGCCCCCTTTTTGTGCTTCATTTTTCGTTTATTTCATTATACACGATAATTAGGAAATGTCAACGGAACAACTGTTCATTTTTATTTTTCTCAATAACTACCGTAAATATTCTTTCTGATTATGGCAACAGTTTTTATTCTAAATTTCTTTCACCTTTTTCAAACTAATCCATTGCCATTTGTCATTCTTTTTGTTCAACAAACGCCCCCAGGCACCAACCACCTTAGAAATCTTAACAACCTCTCCCGAATTTATGCTGCCAATTTTATTAGTAGGTTTTACTCCCTTGGATGAGCGGATGGCTGCTGCCTTTGTTACTTTGGCTCTGTACTGATAATTATACATAATCTTGTTGTAAAGATGCTTCCATTTCAAGTTGCCTTTACCGATCATCGGCTCTGGACACGCTTTGCCGTTGACGTCCCAATGTCTGATGATAGTCTTTGCATTCGGACAACGTTTCTGAATATACTGTACTAATTGTCGTACCGCAAGCATCTGTTCCCAGCTTACACCTTTTTTGCAATCACATAATTCGATGGACACACTGTTATCATTCGTACACTTTTTATAATACGATGCTGCCCCCTTCTCACGGGTATAGAAGTGGCCAACCGCCCAGGCAGTATATTCCATTGGCACGGACTCCCAAATCTCAGATTTTTTATCCACAAAGAAATGCGCACCCGCTTCTCGCGTGTTGCCAGTAGCGTAGAAATCAGCATTGTTCTTCGCCGTATCTCCTTTGTTACCGGTAAAATGTATGACAATGTACTTTATGTCCTTTAAACTCCTTTTGCTCCCATAACTGATTGATTTTGCTCTTCTTTTTTTAATCTCCATTCGTTTCACCTTCCTTATCTGCTTTCTGTTGCAATACCTCAATGGACTTTGTAATTACCGACGGAAGTTTAATTCCCATCAACCCCGCCTTCTCTACAACGGAAATTAATTCATTTGTTATAAACGCTATGACTACAGCATCTCGAAAATAATCGGTACCAATTACCAAATCAACGCGATGTGCCACAAGAACAAATACAAACGACATTCCTTTCCGGCATAATCCTTTCCAGCAGGCACGAGATTCCAGTTTTCCCGTTGATGTCTTATTGCTCTTCTTAAACACACCCGCCACAAGCAATCCTGATACATAATCCACTGTCATAAAAATGAGAAGCGTTGTCATTCCGGAAGTCCATCCTCCAAAAAACGTTGCCACGCTACTTCCAATCAACCCGCAAATCGTACAAATCATCTGTTTCATTCTTTAGTCCCCCTTTTCTTATTTTTCCAATTCATCCACAACCGTTGGAGATTCTCCCCAGATTGCAAACACCGCATTAACAATTTCTTCCGGTTCCGTCCCCTGCAAATCACTTCTTCCAGTTTCAGAATTAACATAGGCACATCTATGTCCATCGCCAATCTGTGATCTCACTCCATTAATTTCAATAAACTTTTGAGTTAAAATGCTAACTGATTGGTTCGTAAGCATATCAACCGTCTTTTCTTCCTTAATTTCCATCATCTCACCATTCCTTTCCATTAATCAAATCCAATAAATCAAATCTATGTAAACCATCGAAATCTGCTTGGCTTTCGGTAATATCACATTAAGATAGCCTGTGCCACTTGTAACCTTCGTTGCCGAAGTACCGCCTATCATGACATGACCGGCATATATTTCACGTATTTCCTTGCTGATATATCCTATTGGGTTGTATGGCAAATCTTTCAGGCAAAACTCACTAATACTAGGTGTTTCACTCTGCAATTCAAGCATGCCTTTAATATGAACTATATTGCCAACCTTTTTATATTCACCATAGCTGAAAATATTTGCGTATTTCTTATCACCATAATAATGAGAAATTGAGGGTGTCCATGTTTTTTCTTCATAGTTTCCCTTAACACCAATTGACGCCGCTACCTGACCACCAGTTACTAAGCCGGTATCTCCGGTATTAACTACTCCCAATGACTTCTGACATGCATCCCCCAATGTATAAGTTCCCGCCACCGGAACACCATCTTCATTGAAATATACCGGTCTTTTGGCACTTCCAATTGCTTTTTCATTAGAAAGTTTCTTTGCAATATTTACTGTTTTATCTGCGTCAGCTGTATTGTCAACATTTGATAATTCTGCTAATTTTTTTCTAATGTCAGAATCAAAAACAGTAAACATCGGTTCTACTGCCGTAATAGTTAATGATTCAATTTTCACCCTGAACAGCGGCATATCATCTATCAAATCGCCACCATCTAAAATATTGCCGGTGTTATATTCTGGGTCTTCCCCAACGCTTCCGGATGTACCTTTGATAGCTACTAAGGATGCCTTTTCAATCGATGTGTCTGCATTTCTTTCATATCGCATAACAATCAGGTCATTCCTATTTAAACCACTAATGCCATTTTCAATTGCTACATCCACATAATCCGTTAGCTCGACTCCCATCTGCGTTCCCTGGTTCATGCACATTCCGTCCCGGATTCTAATTTGATTATTTGTAACAATCGTTGCAGCAAATTTTTGACCATAATCAAAAACATATTTCCCCGTTCCAAAAACAGAAGCATTCATTGCCCGGAAATCATCTGACGTGATATGTTCTGTACCGGTCCGCCCTGTTACAATATTAACTGCCATTTTTCTTCACCTCATATCTTATTGATTCTTTATCTCTTTCAATGGTTACAATCTTTTTCGTGATTGGCTGCGCAACAAATATTCCCGTGTTGTTTTCAAACGCTCCGACAATATCACCTATATCATACATTTTTTCCGTATCCAGTGAGATTTCCAATTCGTCCGAAGCGTAATACTCTGCAAACCGTTCAATCGCACCGTCAACCATTGTTTTATAATGGTCCAGTACCTTTTCATAATAAGAATTCGGTGCAAATTCAACACCAACATCAACATCCTTTTGGCACGTATAATATTTGTTTTGCGTCCACGTTGGAAAATCGGTAACTACCTTCATATAATATTTATTTGCTTTCCAGTTCGGTGCCACAACCTTGGTTTCTTTGGTATATCTGTCCTGAGCGTTCCATTTGGGTGGTACTTCCTTGCTTCCTTTGTTATAAAACGTATTTTTCCGCCACTTAGGTGCTTTCTTTTTATAAATGGCTAAATCTCCACATTTTACATATTTACCATTAAAATAAATACAATAAGTGTCTTTATATGTATGTTTCCAATCGGATGGCTGACGCACCTGCAAATTATAAACTTCCTTTGAGTCTGCAGAACATTGACTGTAATCAATACCATCTGTAACATAATAATTACCATAATTTTTATTCCAGTCGTTTGGCTGTTTTGTCTGTTTCTTATATGTTTCAACAGTCACACTGTCAACGGCAGCATACTCATTTTCCTTGACTTCAAAATAGTCCTTGTAATTAGCCGCCCAGTCAGATGGTTGTTTTGTCAACAGTACATAAGTCGTTTTTGACTCACTTTCCACGTTATTGTATTCACCATTTGATAAATAAAAGTAGTCTTTGTAATTTGAGTTCCAGTTCCACGGCTGCACCGTCTGCAACACATACACATCCTGAAGATTCCTCTCAATCTCCTTATAACTTCCATCTGAAATTTGAAAATACTTCGTATAATCTTGTTTCCAGTCCGGAGGCTTATTTGGCAGTGGCAGGTAATTTTCAATCGTTTCCGCTGAACTAAAGTCATACGTTTCCGCAATCTCTGCACTGCCAAACAACGATTGATTTCTCTTATCAAGGATGTAATCACTATCTTGCATTGGATTATCCGTCAAAGCATATGGTAAAATACCACCGTTTTCATTCGAAAAAATATGTATCACATGCCTATCTTTCAAATCACCCTGCCCAAGACAGATTATATGATTGCATAAATTAAAGTTTTTCTGCATCGAAAAAGAAACCTGCGATGTATCAAATTCTTCATCAATCGAATAATCGCAAAGCAATTCACACCAAAGCAATACTTTATTACCCTGCCATTTCATACACAGTTTTGCATGATACGATTGAAGCATTTTCCGTATTCCATCATATCCATTTTCATAGCGAAATTGATAATTTCTAACTTCAATGCCAGACAAATCACCACTAACGAAAAATGTATCTGTAAGATTCATTCTCTCGATAAGTTCCAGAACAACCTCATTTGCATCGCCATATACCATCAGATAATCATACCCGGCATCCGGCTCTAATACTTTACTGTTTAGCACTCCGTGCCATGTTCTTCCCTTATAAGCCAGCTTATTATTATCCGGGTCCGGCGCTATACTATCAATAATCCCTCCGTATTCCGTACCTTCAATATAGAGAATATAATCCTGCTGACATGGGTTGTTATCAAGCAAAACCATGCACTCAAAGTCATTTTCACTTTCACCATACGCAAGGTCAAACTTATAATCCTGCAGCACTCCAAGGTCAATCCGATTCTCGTCCGCATATATCAAATCCATTTTGGCTCACTCCTTTCCGTAAAAGAACGAACAGAAACAATACAACCTTCCTGCCACTGCATCAATGTTCTGCCATCTGTCGCCGGCATTTTTTCAAAGATATAATTTTCTCTGTCACGTCTTGAAAATTCGTTTACCTTTTCACCATTTGCCTTTGTTTTTACAATCGTTTTTTCTATGCTGTTAATGGTCAAATATTCGCCTTCTTCCAACGCAGTATATACACGATAAACCTTGCCACCTGCAATCAACGTAGGGTCCTCACATGCTCCATGAAATACGATTTCAAAATCAAATGGAACGAAACTGTCACTCACCAGTTTGTTTGCATCGGATGCCGGTGCAAAATCAAAAGGAAAATCATTCGGGCAAAAACCGACATCCGGATTATCTTCTGAAAATATTGGCGTATATGATGAACCAAACACCTTATACACATCTTTCATCCATTTTCCGGTCTCACTGACAAATACGAATTCGTTCATTATCACTTTGGATGCATACCAATCTTTAATTTGCTTCTGGACAAAATAACCTTCCATGTAGTAATCATCATTGACGATCAACTTGCCCTTCTTTACAGCATAAATATCTTTTTCAAAGACCTCCAAAAGTCTATTGCAGTATTCATCATACTTTTTCTTCGTAGAAGCAATCACCGCAATCTGCACTTTCTTTTCAACCATATTTCGACTGAACGAATATATCTTTGGATTGTATTCGTTTTTTGTACTATACGACCATTTGTAGTCCTTCAAATCAGATGATTGGAGCATATATGGCAGTTTATTAAATTCAATTGTGTCGCCAAATGAGTTGACATATTTAATACAATCAAGCAAATGATTTCACCAGCCTTCCAATCTCTCTTTTATTCCATGAAATATCAGTCCCGGCAAGTGCTTTCTGAATCTCTTCAATTCGATTCGTTCCTGCCATTTCTTGAAGCAGAGTAATAATAGCATCCAACTTCTGGACAGACTCCCCATCCGAACTGCTCGGATTCAGTTTTGCCAATCTTAACGCAATCTGGTCCAACCATCCGGTATTTTTTTCGAGTGGGACAACCGCTTCAGATCCATTACCTTCCAGCAATCCGACCTGACCTCTTTCCAGGACGCCGCCTTCCTCTAACTCTGGTATCGTTGGAATGTCAAAGCCAAACTTTCCACCTCCGATAACCGGTACCCAATCCGGAACATCAAATGAAATTTTGTTAATACCATTAATTAAAAAGTTCAAACCTTTGATAATCAGGTTAATCGGAGCCTTCAAAATATCACCAATCACTCCAAACACGCTGGAAAAGAAACTGCCTACGCCACTGAATACCGATTTAATTGAACTCCACAAGGTTTTGAAGAATCCTACGGTCGCACTAAATGCAGACTTAATTCCATTCCACGCACCTTTAAATATCTTTCCAAAGAACGATATAACCGGACTAAAGACCGCTTTGATTCCATTCCATATTCCACGAAACACGGAAACCAGCACACCAAACACTGTTTTGATAGCAGTAAATGCGGCACCAAAACATTTTTTGAAAAAGGCAGCCACCGGTCCAAACACAACCTTAATTTTGTTCCATATTGCACTAAACACAGGTGCTAACGCTTCCCATACCGTCTTAATCGCATTAAATGCAGCCGTAAATACCGTTACAACTGCGTTGATAACCGTACCAAGCGCCGATATAATTGGCGGTAATATTACACCAAGAATATTGGAAATTACGTTTATCACCGGTACTAAAACAGTAGATAAAACCGTAGCAACCGTTTGTATAAATGTAATAATTGGTGGCAATATTGCCGTAACCAACTGAATTAGCGGCTGAAGTATTGTCATTATGCAGGTCATAACAGGTTGCAACACGTCAAACAATGGTGTCAGTACCGGAAGTAACGCCTGAATTAACTGAACAATAACCGGCAACACCATCTGTACAATCTGCATAAGTGGTGGCAATAACTGCTGCAGTATCTGAGTTACAACCGGCAGTATGGATGTCAGCAGTTGTGTAATTACCGGAATTAACTGTTGAATTGTTGGCATTATGGCCATGATTGCCTGCGCAATCAGCGGAAGAACAGAAGTTGCTAAATTTATAAATACGGGCAGAAGCTGACTTACCGTGTTCATCACGACCGGTATTATCGTTTCTGCAAATTGAGACACAAAGGGTATCAACTGTTCCAGCCCTGCCACAATCATTGGTATTGCCTGTTCAACCATAGGCATTATTCCTTCCACTACATTCGCAAATGAATTCTTTAATTTATTCAAAACAGGTTCTACTATTGCCCCTACATTTGCCATTACATTTGTAAATCGTTGGTTTGCTTTTTCCGATTCAATAACATCTTTATTTGTTTCCTTGTAGGTGTTGGAAGCATCCTTATATGTCTTGTTCAAAGTATCCATAATAAGTTTTTGTCTTTCCTGCTCCGTTGAACACGTCGCAAGTTTCTTATTAAATTCATCTTCAGAAACACCTGCCCAATTCAGCGCATCTGCAAGAGGTCCTGTAACCTGACCAACTTTTGCCGTCTCATTCGCCGCTTCTGTAAGCCCCTCAATTGGTAACGAATCTCCAAATGTTGCAAATACACCTGTGCAAATATTCGTCCATGTATCTAAATCTTTTTGATTATTTGTGAGTACCGCAAGATGATTTGCCGCTTCAACTGCCTGTCCGGAATCTCCAAGAATCGATTCAAGGTCAGAATATGTTTTCTTTGCAGAATCTGCTGAGTGTCCAGACGTTTGAAACGCTGTTGTTAATTTACCCATTTCAACTCTGTACTCTCGTGTACTGTTGGCTGCTGCCACCGCCGCACCACCTACAGCAATCGCAGCACCGCCTGCAACCTTAACAGTACCAGCAACCATACTTCCAACTTTTTTCCCTGCATTTCCAATTCCTTTCAATACTTTTGACATCTTTCCGCCGGAATCATCCGCTTTCTTTGTGGTTTCATCAATAGCTTTGTTCGCATTTGCCGTATCAACAGCAATTGAGCCTACAAGCTTAAAAAGTTCCATTTCACATCTCCTCCTTTCCTCTGTATTTCTCTATCTGTCATTTGGATTGAAATTCTTCAAAATATCTCTCGAACAATTAATAGTTGTTTCAAAATCAATGTCTTGCGATTCTACTTCAATCGGCTGCTTCACCAATCTTCTAAACTCAGAATAGTCGTTTTCGAAATCTTTATGAAGCCATGTATCAAACAGGGTATCATTTATCACCCGTTCGTTATTCATATCATAGATTTCACTAACAACCTCTAAAAACCTTCCGCATTCAAGCATAGAATCAAGTAACAAAAATGGACTTGCATATCGGTTAAATAGCAAGTCCATAAACTTTATGTCACCTATTTGAACAATTCTGAAACAACCTGAATAAAATCCTTGAATTCATCCTTTTTTACTACAGCCACAACCATTCTTGCAAATTCATCTAACGGAAGTTCTGCAACATCCGTCTCTTTTAATCCAGATATACCAGACAAAAATTTGTAAATATCTTTTTCACAATCCGATACGTGATCTAATATAATTCCAACGACATCCGTAATAATTGCTATACCAATGGAATTCAAATTCTTTTTACCATCACTCTGAATCATCTTTTTTACTTCTTCTGATTCAAAGCAGGCTTTAAATTCCTTAACACCAATTTTACGGATAATGTTAAACATAGGGAACATATCTTTGCTGCATAATTTCCTTAATTCATAAGTTGTTTCTGCCATTTTTCAAACATCCTTTCTGCTAATTATCTTTTTCAGTTATCAACTATGCCACTTTTGGATAGTAAATCTTCCAAGGCAGCGTATCGAGGTCTGTATCATCTTCAATATCTGCGTGACAAGCAAACGTATAAGCTCCAACAGCGCCCTCTTTTGATTTTCCTTCCTGCTCCATTCCGGAGGTACACAATGTGTTCTCAAAAATCACAATAATGTTTCTGCCATCCAGCATCTGACCAACAAATGCAATATTATCGTAATAATCACCATCTGAAAGCGAACTTTTAGATTCAATGAGTGTATACGAACTGTCTTCTGAACTTCCATTCTTGCCGATAGTGGAGGATTTAATAATTTCCTCTGTCAACTCAACAAAGTTAATTTCCATTTCTGCTGTTTCACCAATTTTCTGTTTCAATCCTTTCGTTGGTACAAGCACACCATCCACTTCAACATCATAAAACTCCGGTATAATGGACACTTTAGAGCCACCGCTCGTTGCTCCGATGATTGACTCTTCAAAGTTCCATCCGCTTTCCGCTCTATACTCTAAATTTTTGTGAATCGTACCGGCACCAAAAAGAATGTTTTTCGGAGTTCCGGTTGTTACACCTGTTTTTCCTGCTTTTGACATAATTACTTCACCTTCCATTCTTTGATTGTTAAATTAATTTGTATCTTCTTCAACGCAGCATCACCTGTCGGAACAGCGAAACTGTTTGAATAAAAAATAGCCACACCGGAACCACTCGCCGTAATTTCCGTGTGACCATTGACCGCATCAAAATATGCTTGTATCAATTCTTTTATTTCTTCTAAAGAAAGCCATGTCCCCCTTGTATATCCAGTCAGAATAAAGGATGACTCCTGCAAACCATCTTCCGTAGATTGTTGTGTTTCACCATACTCACCAACAAAATATGGATACCTTATTTCTGATGTCCATTCCATAAACTCATAATTCAAACCAAGGCTTTCCATCGAATCCGATATGATTTTTAGGATTTCTTTTGTCATTTCCCCAGTCCTTTCAATATACTTTCAAGTCTTTTCTGGATGGCATTCTTTTTTGCTAAATATGCGGTGTAAAACGGTCTTTTTGCCCTTTTGCCGGAAGTCTCAACATAATCCACACCGCCTTTTCCATGCACAACTTTCATCCCGTAAGCATCAACTACATTTTGGGAAATCTGACCCTCTGCATTACCAATAGGTATATACCATTTTCCTTTGCGACCATCGCCATTCAATGCATATTCACCGGTTCCAAACTCTTCCCAAATTGCATTTTCCATTGGATTTCCAATAGCAGCCTCCAGTTTTGATTCATCTACCTGGTAAGTCCATTCGCTTTTGGTTTTACCACCGCTAACCTTTCCTACGGCGGTATTCCTTTGCGTCTGCGAAACCAAAGCACCTGCTGCCTCATGAAGAAACGCTACTGCTTCGCTTTTCATATCTGCTTTAATGCGTATATGATTATCTTCAAATTTCACGGACATCCTAATCACCACCTGTATATTTCAAATAGATTTCTATCTGTTTATGCATTTCCATCGGATCATCTATCAGCATCACATCATATGGCTTTGAATTTACCATCATTCTTGTATTTTCAGCCGATACCTTAACAACTTTTCCATCAACTTCAAAAACATCAGGAATCGGCATGTAATCCATCAAGAACACATGCGTAGATTCCTGTATTTTTGCATTGAATGTTGCATACTTGGAATCTCCTGAAGAAAGGTCAATCCATCCACGCAACGCCATAACATCGTGCCATGATTTCACGGATTCTCCGATTTCATTCTTTGTGGCGGCAGATACTTGAAGGATTGCCGTAATGTTTCCACCAATCATTCAAATCCCTCCTAAAACCTTGCTTTCATGTAAGGCTTCAAAAAACCAAGCAATGACTTTGGATAGCCCATTGAAGAATTATCACCATCCATATTGAAATACGTTACTGAGTGTCTGCTGAGTGTCTCCGATTGGATTCCCACTTTATCACGGTTTTCCAAATCCCATTTCAGCATGTTAATAACTCCCATCTGAACGTCCTTCGGATATTCAATTTTAGTACAAAGAACACGTCCTTCATCCAATACGGTCTCATTCACGGTAAAGATATCCTTTTCCACCTCTTTGACCGTATACAGCCCCTCATTTAACTGCGATTCCGTAATTTGCACCGTATCACCAATCCTGAAGGGCGTTATGTCATCGGCAAAGAAAAGACCGCCAACAATATCAGCGGTTCTTCTATATGCTCTTTTCTGAAAATTGTTATTCGTGTATCTCCTGATAAGCAGTTCAAGTGCCTGAAGTTTCGCTTCAAGCACATTGTCTGTCAAGTCAGATTGCACAAATGTTTTAAACTCTTCAACTGACATTATCATAAGGGAGCCTCCTTATTTACCAAACTTACCAAGAACAACCTTTGCCGAGTTTGTAAGTGCAACACCGTAATACTTAGCCGCCGTAATATCATGGCGCTGTTTCTTCGGCAGCCACTCGTGGTCAACCTGCGTATCTTTCTTCAAAAAGATTGTAAGAGCCGGAAGCTCATCTTCCGTATACTCAGTCTCAGGAGAATCCGGCTCCATCTTAATAACAGGGCAAAGATAAGCAGCAGATGCAGCGGCTACCCCTTTTGTAGTAGTTGCTGTTACTACTTTCATAGAGCCTTCTGTCACAACTGCTGGCAGTCCGGAGCCTTCTTTTCCAGAGTCTTCCGTTGCTGTAATCGTAGTTCCTGAGGATGTCCACGTATAGCAGGAAAGCACCTCATTTTCTGAATCATTCAGTTTAGCAGCCAAAGCAGTTGCATTACCGGTCGCAGTATCCGTTGATAACAAGAAATCCGTTCCGGCCACAAATGGTACTCCATTAATAATAATTTTGTCGCCATTCGATGCCTTTGTATCGATTTTGATTGTGTAAACACCGGCAACGGCATTTACTGCGTCAACTACTTTTACCTTTTTAGATTTCTTAATCCAGCATCCTGCAATTTTACCGATTGCACCATTTACCGAAACACCTGCCTGGAATTTATCAGCAGATAAGAAATCCGGGTCTTTCAAAAGTGTTGTTTCCTGTCGTGGATGAATGAACATAACTTTATCAATACCATCCTCTTCATCCTCGAACTTCGTCACACAGTCAACCACAGCATCATATCCAATCGGATTATCTGATTTATTTACTGTAATCGGTGCTGTATACGCTGCGTCAAGCAAATCATTGTCAACTTTTCCAATGATGGAGTCTGCAAGCTGTTTTTCCGACTGTCCAACTGGATTTCCAAGACCTGAATTAATTGCCGTCTGCAAAATGCCAATGGATTTAGCGGCACATTTAATTGTGAAAGTTGTGCTGCCCGCTGTCAGATTGGTCAGCTCAATCTCATCGCCATTTTCATTTTCAGGATCGAAATCCTGCGCATCTCCAATATAATTCCACGAAGGAACCGTTTTGGTATCTCCCGGTACTCCCTGAAGCGTAGTATCCACTTTGGCATAAGGAATAAGTTTTGCCTGTGCATTGATTTTCGCTTCAATCATGTCACCCATAACCTGTGGGTTAATAACGTCATTTAATTTTGTTGCTGGCATATTTTTTACCTCTTTTCTTTCTTATTTACGAATTCATTGCAGCCGCATACGCCTCCGGATTTTCTTGTGCAATCCTTGCACGTTCCGCATACGGTTTTTTCAGCAATTCGCTCTTTGTTAATGTGTCCTCGTTGTTATTGTTAGGAAGCGTATTTGGTGTGATGATTCTTTCACCACCTGAAGCACTTTCAAACATTGCCGGGAACTGCGTCTTGAGACCTGCAAGCATGTCATCCCAGCCTTTGATGTTATCATTTTCATCCAGTTCCAGAGATGAATTCTTTTCCTTCATCTTCTCCTTTAATTTGAATGACAAATAGTCAACATCAACGGCATTCTCAGAAAGCAGAGCAACCTTAACTGCGGATTGCAATTTTGTTTCCGCAAGCTGATTCTGCAGGTTTGCAACTTCTGTTTCATAACTGCTAATCTTCTGCTGCAATCCTTCTTCCCCTTTGGTTGCCTTTTTCAAATCAGCAATCAATCCATTTGCAGTTGTAAGTTCTGCATCTTTTCCGGCAATCAAATTGTTCAGTTTTTCAACCTCGGATTCATACTTGCCCTTTCCAACATACTCGCCTTCTGACAAGTCAGCATATCGAACATGCTTTAACTTGTCAGGTTCCTTTGCATTGACCTCGTCAAGTTTAGCCTGTACTTGTGCATACAATTCTTTACCTAACAAATCTTCTAACTTCATATCATTTCCTTTCCCATGCCGACAAACTTGCAGCATGCGTGGCAGTTTTATATCCTTATCACAGGGATAGATTCAGCATAGTTTTCATGTCATAAGCCTATTTTGGACATATAAAAAGGACACCATTTCTGATGTCCTTATTTGTTAAACCAGTGCTTTCGCAATTGCTTCTGCACATTTTGCCGCATTCCATTTCTTTGCATCATCTTTGTCATCAACAAAGCAGCATTCAATCAACATTGCGGGGGATTTTGTTTTTCTAAGCACATACAATGATGTGTTTACCTTTACACCTCTGTTTGTGATGCCTAATGCTTTAGAAATGTTTTTGCAAACCTGTTCGGCATCTTTCTTTGCTTTGGAAGTATTTGAATAGATATATACTTCAACACCGCCCGTTTTTCCGTCGCCTTTTAAATCATCTCTTCCTGAGTTCAGATGGATGGACACATCACGCTTCACTGTATGTGCATTGCATTTTTTCACAATCTTTGTCAGGCATCCTGACTGTGTTGTTTTCTCATCGCATGTGCAGTCATAAGCTGTATGACCTTCCTTTTTCAGTAATACAATTACTTTGTTTTTTACTTTGCGTGCTTCTGTAGATTCTTTCAGGATGCCAACAGCACCTGATGCACCTTTTCCGTCAGGACAATGTCCTGCATGAATATTAAATTTTGCCATTTCTTATTCTCCTTCCTTTGTTTCAACTTCTGGAATACCTGCAACCGATGTCAATATTGACAAAACACCTGCCAGTGCCGATGCAGATACTACCATCAACCAATTAACCTGATTTATCACTGCTGCTGTTCCAATTGTCGCCACAGCAGTTTGTGCGGCAGTCTTGATTGCTCGAATTCCTGCCGCTTTCAACCATGCTTTGTTCACCATTTTCACCTTCTTTCTTTATATATATAAAAAAGACAGCCTTTTTGACTGTCTTTGATATCAATTTTATTATTTATCTCGCTTGTGGCCGCAGATATTCTTCATCCGGTTGTTTTCCATCCCTTATACATCGATACAAATACGATAATATTCTGTATACCATCAAAAAATAATCATCTCGTGCCATATAATCTCCTTTCAAAAAAAGCACCTTGCAATTAACCGCAAAGTGCTTTTATAATACTTTTTTTATATCAACGATTCTGATTTCTTCCGTGTCAATATCACCGTTCCTCTCTATATCAGCAATAAATGATTTTTCATCTTCAAATATTTCAACTATTGATGCCTTACTTCCATCTTGCATCAAGACTCTATCGTACTGTTTAATTTTCATTTTGTCGCCTTCTTTCTTGTTATGTAAACACTTGTCAGTCTCTTTTCCCCACATTATATCCTATCAAGAATTGATTCACACATTTTACCATGTTCGGTTACGGAGTAATCAGTATTAAAACCTTGTTTTTGCAAGTATTCCGTCACTTTGTCTTCTATAACTTCATACTCTTCATCAGAAATATCTGTGTCAAAATTGACTGATACTCCAATATTTTTCATAAATTCGATTTGCTTTTCCGAAAATTTCATATCAATCATCCCTTTCATATTTCTTTTTTAGCCTTGAACTTGTTTTCCATGATGTAATTACCTTATTTGTTTCCGGATTCAAAACAACCGTTGCATCTTTACCAATATATTTGATGCTTTTTCTTCCATTCGCATCTATAACAACATTCCCTTTGAATAATGGATTTTTTAATGCGTCATCAATCTCTGCATCCTTTATATCTCTCAATTGCATTCTTTCAGAAGCGTGTTGTGTCTTTTCTGCAAACAGCTGAAGATTCATTGGTAATATTGTACCACGTTTACCAATTTTTTCAACTGAATTTAGGTATTTGACCTTGAAATCATCAAAATCCTTCTCCTTGTCCAATCCAAAATAGTCAGCACGCTCTCTCAACGTATCAAGTTCGGATTCATCAAGTTCCCATCTTGCCCTCTGCAATAGGCAGCACCGGCAATTACAATCCTCTGCTGGGTCTCCAAACATCCCCGGTGCTTCAACTGTCATTCCACCGACTTCAAAATCATCATCGACATCTCTGATTTGTCCATCCAGTTCCCGGTGATGATCTCTTGTGTGTCCATCCAGTGTAGCATCCCACTGTTTCAGCACGTCAGCACCAGCAGACTTCGCCGACCTCATTCCATCCAGTGCAGAAGCCTGTGTGATTCTGTGTCCTTCCGTTCTTGCAATACGCATAGAACGATTCAAGCCAATCCTTGTAACATTGTTTAGGTTTCTTGTTACATCCTTATAGGGAAGTGCCTGCGCAACTCCTCTTGACACTTCACTAGTGATTCTTTTCTTCAGGTCTCCAACATCTTTGCCTAACTTTGTGTATAGACCTTTGGAAATCTTTGAATCCGTTTGAACAGCCTTCACCATTGCCTTTTGGTCAATTGGCATTATCAACGGAATCCCCTGACCGTGTAAATCATACATTACACCAATAAAGCCGGATGAATAGCAGTCCTGCAAATAGTTATGTATCTTTTCATACTGCCCTGAATTTAACAACTCAAGGGATGCTTCAATTTGCTTCTTCAGTCTATTCTGATACCCTACTTGGTATATCTTTGACTGCATTGATTCATCAACCATCAAAACGGCAACCTTTTGATTGATGTCCGTAAGCGCTTCTTTATATATCTTTTTCAAGTCATTGATGATTTTCTTTTCATCCCTCAGTTGTGACTTCAGGACTTCCTTCTGTCTTTGATTCATCGGCACCACCTTCTTCCGGTATTACACTGTTCAATGTCTGTTCTGCACCCATCAGATTATCTTCCTCTGTTGGCAACTTATCCTTGATGGCTTCATAGTCAATATCAAGCACATCACAAATATTCTGCACTAGTGTTTCATTGTCAAGCTGTGCAGCGATAGACAGAAGTGTATTAATTCTTGTCTGCTGTTCCTGCGCCTTTACAAGGTCAATCTGAGCATTCTCCTGTGCATTGCTCATAATCTCATGATCAAATTCAAAATATACGTCACTCAATTTATAACCCGTTCCGTTATTGTCATTGATTTCCTGAATAACAACTTTCAAAATCTTTTTCAAAAACTGTTTTAACCTGATTTCTAACTTGCTGCACTTCAAATCAAGAAGAGAGTACGCCGCTTTGATTGCTATGTTGGTTGTCGCATTTGTATCTTTTAACCCAGCCGTATTCAATCCCATACCAAACCGGTATATATTCTTTTCATCCAATTCAAGTTTTACTTGTCTTGCCTGAAACGGTACATCCACGGTTTTAATGTCAACACCGGCACCGGTATCTGTCGATTCCATGCCGATAATTTTCTTAGTTTTCAAATTCTGCTGCAATTCATCCAATGAATCCCCTTCAAACCCTTTTACTACATGAATGGGAGTGTCAAAATCAATTAAATTGTTTGACAGCGAGGATGCCATCAAATCATAATCGTCTATCAACTCTTTAACAGTTTTCAAACAACTAAACTGTTTCTTGTTGTTATCCAGTCGAAAGAACGGAATGAAACCAAAGTTCTCATAATAGGTATTGTTATCATTCATCTTTTTGTACAGCGTATGAGGCTTTGGATTAAGTTTTTCGGAATCATCCTCCACAATCTTCCCCTCATCTGTCTGCACAAAATAATAGGTTTGGTCTTTATCCCAAACCTGAATCCTTTTGATTTTCTTATGTCCCTTTTCTATCCTGTCAACATACCAGTAAATCACATATTCTGTATTATCATCCGTATCCTTTGCCCTTACCTCAATAACACCAATTGAATCCGCACACATAAAGGAAATTCTATTCTCTGCGTTTTTGTACGCATACATATATTCAAATCCTTTCGACATACAGCCGGTCAAAACCTCGGACAACTCCGCAACAAAATCCTCATTCTGGTTAAAATAAGAATCTAATTCAGCTTGTAATTCGGCATTATTGGATTTAACAAATCCATCCTTTCCGGACAACACATACTGTACTGCCTGGTCAACTAACTCTGTAAAGAACGGATGCGGAATCTTCACATTACTTCTTGTTTTATCCTCAACCAATTCGCCATCTGCATTGTAATAAAACAGCCGGTACTGCTTTATATCATGGTCTCCGTCATAGTACGCCTGCCCTTTTCTTGCAAACATCTTCTTTTCAGACGTTCTATCCTCGTCAATAAATCTTTGTATTTCCTCGATAGTCAACATATCCTTTTCACCTCCTGCTTTAATACAATGTTCTTTTCTTCTTGCGCCATCTTTCCACGCCATATCTCAATGCAGCAATTGCATCGTCCTTGTATGGAACCGGCTCATCCAGATATTCTCCTGTGCGCTCATCTCGTTTCCATTTCCACTGTTGAAGTTCTTTTATGGTATTCACACACGAAGGGTCCACGTGAATCATTCTCTTTATCACCTTATCCTTACGAACAATGCCCTTCAGCCAGTCTATCTGTGCCGCTTGATACTTCTTCTCATTTGTTTTTTCTTTTTCTACTGCCTTTGCCCGGTACCCTGCATTCTTCCATGTTTTGATTCTGTCCGGCTCTGCCGAATCACACCACATCTCCCTATCTTCCGGAATATGCGCCTCTTGTGCAAGCGGTATAATCTCCGCTGTTTCCTTTTCAAATACATAAACCTCTTTCAGGATATAAATATCATCATCCTTTATCCCAAGAAGAAGAATTGCATTTGCGTGGTTAAATCCAAAGTCCTGTCCAATTGCTACATCATCATAATCCTCCAGTGTCTGCGATAGTTCTTCTACTACCCAGTTATGAAGAATAAGACCGCCAATCTCGCCCCATTCTCCTAATCCGTAAATCTGATAACCATCCGGGTCAACTTCTTTTCGTCTTTTCATTCGTGCCCTATACGCTTCATCAATAAAGCGATTCATAAGATACGTTGAATGATGCGTCATTACATTTTCATCCGGAATATCAAAAAAGACTTTCTTTATCCAATGGTTTTTATTCACCGGATTGAAAGTCAGTCTAATCTGGTAAAACTGCCCTTCGGGAAGTTCTCCACGTAATCGGTCATCTATAATTTCAAAGTCGGCTTGCGTCAATTCCGTCGCCTCTTCACACCAAACATCTGTCAGTTTCCCCTTTTGGAATGTGATAGATTTCAGTTTTTCACGCTGCTTATCATCATTCATTCCCCGGAAAATAATCTCATTTCCATTTGCCCTGCATGTCAATTTCAACGGTGATTTCGTTATCTGCCAGTACTGCTCAGCCTTATCACCTAACATTTTATATATAGCACCCGTCAATTCAGCAAATGTGGAATCTCGGTTTGTTATATCCGATTTGCGGATACACACAAGATTTCTCCCCTTATCCCTCATCAAACGAATAATATAATTCTGCGCAGTGTCAACGGATTTCCCCGAACCGGCAGAGCCTTTCATGACTATGTAGCGTTTCGTGCTTCTGTCAACTTCCTTGAAGCAGGGATTCATCTTAACATTTATGTTCAAATTAAATCACCGCCATTAACAAAGCATGCATTTGCTTTTAAGCAGATATCTCCATCTGTATCCTCGAACAAAACAGGCTCACGATTAGCAAAAACCTGATATTCGTAGTTGTTATGAAGGATGGCTGATTGTTGCTCCACAAACGTATCATTTTGAAATTTTAACGGAAGACAAAGGATAACTTTCCGTGTCTTTTTCTCGTACACAACCACTGTAAACATTATTCATCTCCATAATCAATACTAATGTTCAGTTCCGTATCAACATCTGCTTCAATCTTATCTGTGTATATTCCATATGCCTTTCCAAGAAGTTCAGCGGCTTTGTTTGAATCCTTTATCATGGCAGGGATTTCAACAACCTTCGGAACTGTCTGCTTCACCGTCTGCTTTCTCATTGTTCCGTTTGCATCGGGAGCAAATAACGACTTCTCTTCCTGCAACGTAACAACAACGGATTCCGTCTTTTCTCTTCGCATCACCGATGTAAGATACTTCATAACCTCATCTTGTTTGGCAATCAGTTCAGCTTCTTTCTCCGCCATCCGTTCTTCTATGTATTTCTTCAATTCAGGTTTCTTCAAGTTTTCATTTCCAATTGAATACGCCGTCTTTTCCGAATAGCCACTTCTGATAGCTGCTTGCGTGGCATTTAAGTCAGTCAGGTATTCATCACAGAATCGCTTCTGTTTGGCTGTCATCTTAGCCATCACAATCACCACCTTCCAACAAAATAGCCATGCAGGTAGGAGAAAGTGGACCCTGCATGGCATGAGAAAAGGGCACTGACGTATAATCAATGCCCTTGTTTGTAATCCTTGCATGATAATAATAACATAAGTCGAGTATGTACTTCTATGTACTCTTTAATTTTCTTGCAACTGTTTTGCCTTTCATAGGCACGCTTACAAATAATTTTTCATGTTAGTCATACTTTCTTTTTATTAATATATTTGTCCAGATAAGAGTGTTTACATTGGTTGCAAGGATAGCAAAAAGAGGTATTGTTTTCATAACGACATCCAACGCATCCATCATGTTCAGGCACTTTATTTTTGCTGTGTTTCTTATCCTTATTTTCACATATTTTATCAAATTTGGAACAAAATCCGCATGGTGTAACATAAGGACATCCTTCTGTTAGTATGCTCACTTCTAATTCTAAATTGTTCTTCATAATCATTCCTCGCTTTCTACTAATTCCAAATTATCAATTGTGTTTCCAATTACCTCAGCATCTATATAACTCATTTCTGTTTCAACCCATAAAAGAATGTCTTTATTTGCTTCACACTCTGTAACTTGAACCAATTGCCAACCCCAGTTATATTCGCCAGTTGGATTTCCAAATTCAACAACTGCTTTCCATTTACATCCGTTTATTTCATCTTTTAAGAAAAGAATGTCATTTTCATAAATCAGATTCCCATTATCATCTTTTAAACCGGTGCACTGGCAAATAGTATATGGGTCTACTTCAATCATATTGGGAACATCATTTGTCATTCCCCATAGAATGTATCTTTTCTCCCAAATACCATATAAATACCCTTGCACCCATTCGCCATTGTCAATCCTCTTTGCCTTGAATAAATATCTATCTTTCACTATTTCATCTCCTTTCTTTATTCATGATTCAAATTTCTACTTTTACCTCTTTTTTCACATTACATCTTATCTCCATTTCGCATTCCAAAATTTTGCTTATATAGAGAATTTTTTTCGCACACCAAACAGACATATTAAATCTGAAGGAATTTTTTCCTTCAATAAATCAGAAGGGAGGTTCACATATGTTAAAAAGAATATTAAGTCTTTATTGCAAAATAAAATATTTTGCATATAAAGCAATCTTAAAACTTTGCATTAGCAGTGTTTTCAAATGCGTTGTTAAAGTTATTTTATTACTATTTCAGGTACTAAATTCTTTAGTTCCAAACGCATATCATGATACATTGGAAAAATGTTTCACGATACTTGATGCATGGCTCTAATGCATACATAATATTTCCCTCCTGTTCATTTTGGCAGGAGGGATTCTTTATCCCTCCTCATAAAACTCGTGACTTCCGTCAACCACCTTTTCTTCCTCCTCGTCCTCAAACGACCAGCCATACAACCGAAGTACCTTATAGCCATCCATAAGCCCCTGACCATTTTCTTTTTTATAGGTTCCGTCATATTTAACCAACTCTGTTCCATCCATTGCTGCATTGAGCAGCACTAACATCTGATGGAGTATGGTCAATTTAGTCACTTTTTCAGATACTTCCTTTCTTTCCTCCTCTGTACATTCATAAAGCGGTTTCCCGGCAAAGAAGTAGCTAAGCCGTGACGGATAAAGAAACGACTGATTCAACACAAGTGCACTCCACAATGCATCCTTCACCTTTTCCTCATCCTTTACCGGAGCAATTCTTCCCTCAACAATATCCATCACAAAAAGCCTGCGGCGTTCATCTAACTTTTTCAGAACGTCTTTGATATATTTCTTATTTGCTTTTTGTTCCTTTTCCTTCTGTTCTGCCGGTGTCAGTTTTTTCTTGACTGCCTTTTTCTTCCTAACGACATCAATCTCTCTCCAATTAATATAATAATAAAGTTTTTCATCCTTCTTATTTTTTAACCGGATACTCTCCGGTACCTCGTCATTTATTTGGAAACTCTTTACCTTCTCCCATTTGTTTCCGTATTGTTCCATTGCATACTGTTTAGGAGCCTCAACCACGCCCAGTTCTTTAAGCATTTTAACTATGGCATCCGTTTTCTTCTGTCTCTCTTTTTCTCGTATGTACGACTGAACTTTGGCAACTAAATTGCGATTGTCCGTAGCTTCACGGAGAATCTTATTCCGTTCTTCCACATCCTTAATACGTTCCAGTTCATAGAGGTCTTTCAGGGACAATTGAAAATCCTTATCCTGCTCTTTATTTTTCAGCTCGTCCTGGTCTAGTTTAGCAATGTTCAATCGATGTTTAATTGTTGTTTTGCTAAAACCAGTTTTATCTGCAATCGTATCCTCCGTTTCGCCTAAATCGAGCATCATCTGAAATCCCTGCGCCTGCTCCCAGACCGTCAGGTCTTCACGCTGCATATTTTCTTCCAGCATGATAGAAACCTGCTCTTTTTTGGATATCTTACTAACAATCTTGCAAGGGACCGTCTCTATACCTGCCAGTTTGGCTGCTGCCAATCGTCTATGTCCGATTATTACATGAAAATCACTGGACAAAGATTCTGTATCCGCATCCGGCTGTTCCTCCGGTTCTTCTGTCAAGGCCGGCAGAGGAATTACGGTCAAGTTCTGCATAACGCCCTGCTTCTTGATCGATTCTGCAAGTTCCGTTACATCCCCGACATCTTTTCTCGGATTATCCGGATGTGGGTAAATGTTACTTACGTTTATCATTACAATTTCTTTTCTGTTCTGCATTGTCTCATCCTCCTATTTCTCAAGCACTTCCGGAAAGAAATCAAATAACGTTGGTGCCGTTCGTTTCGATTCTTCCTCTTCTAAATAACCAACTCCATCCCGGAAATAATCCGGATTTAATTCGCACCCCATTCCGGTTCGTTCCATCTTCACCGCCATCATTGGTACCGTCATGAGTCCACCAAATGGGTCATACACTAAATCTCCCTTGTTGGAATAACGGTTAATGATTCGCTCCACGATATCTAACTGTAATGGACACACATGCATCTGCTGGCGTCTACGGGACTGCGTTGTATTTAATGTTCTCATACGGTTAATATCATCCCATACCTCTAAATCGTTCCATGAACCGGGAGCAACAACCATGAATACGGCCGGCAGTTTACCATCCGCATCTAACTCCTTTGCCAACTTTACATGTTCCGTATAATCGTATACGTTTTCTCTGCTGTACTTACGATATACTGCCTGCAAATTATCTACTGAAACATTCTTTAATTCCTCTTTGCTCACAAGCCTGTCACCGGAACTTCTCCAGTACCCATGCGCATCAATCTGCCACTGCGCCCTGGTATAATCTTCTTTACTTTTGGATACCGGCACATCTGCGTACGCATTCGACCGATCCGATGGCAGTTTGCGGAAAAGCAGAATATATTCCGGGCATCCAACGCCCATTTTAGAACCATCCTTACACTGCTCTGTCCAGCCAAGACGATACGTCTGATTATTTTCACGTACCACGTCAGTAACAACCGTAATCATGCCAAAATACTGAAAACCATGTTTCATATAGTGTTCAATACACAACGCATGAAATGGTTCAATTGTCGGCATTCCGGTTCCCGTTGCGTTTCCAAACAACACCCGGTCTTTCACGTGGATTGCTGCCACTCTTCCCGGTCTCAACACCCGAAGCAGTTCCGGCGTAAGAAAATCCATCTGCTCAAAAAAACGTTCTGTATTCTGATTGTGTCCAAAATCATTATAGTTCGCTGAATACTCGTAATGATTTCCAAAGGGAATAGAAGTATGTATCAAATCCACACTGTTATCTTCCATCCGTCTTGTGTACTCTACGCAGTCATCATGAACTGCCTTATAATATTTTCCTTTTACTTCCACTGGTTCAACACCCATCTTTCTCTCTAATCCATGCGCTTTCCCTGCCTGCGAAAGCCCATACTTTTTCACAATTGCAATCATCTTTTCCACCATGTGGTTATGGTTCTTCCACTTTGCCATCAGCTCATCCTTAATCTTCTGCTCATTATCCATGTAAATAATATCTAGGATGACCGGCTCCTTTTGCAAAAAGCGGTAGCAGCGGTGCACTGCCTGAATAAAATCATTAAATTCATAATCAATACCAAGAAAAATCTCCCGGTGACAATACCGTTGAAAGTTACATCCGGAACCTGACAATGATTTCTTTGTTGCAAACAACCGGGTCTTTCCGTTTGAAAAATCAAGCACCCGTTTTTCACGAAGGTCATAATCCATTGAGCCGTATATATCGACCGTCTCCGGTAACGCCTTTTTGATTGCCTTGCGTTCCGCTTCCAAATCGTGCCACAGAAGAAAATGCTCCTCCGGTGCCGCTTCCACTATCTGCTTCATCTTCTCAACACGGCGTTCCACGCTTTCTCTCTTAATGGCAGCAGCATCTTTCAAGCCGGTACCCGCTTCACGGAAAAGTAAAAACTGACCATCTTTATCCTCCACCTCTTTCCCGTCGTTCTTTAATTCATGCCACCGTATCTCTAACGGCGGAAGAACATATCCATCATCTGAATACTCCGGTGACAAATCTGACGGCATCGTTACAAACAACGCCCAGCTGCTAACCCACAGCCAAAACTCATCTTCCATATTGGGATAAAGCGTCAAATGATTGGCTTTTGTGCTGTCTCTCTGAAAAAACCTTGTCAATGCTTGGCCGGTGTCCATCACTTCCAGATAGCCGGCATAATGAATCAATTCTTTGTATCGGTTCGGCGATGGTGTAGCCGTCGCAACCAGTTTATAAGGCACGTTTTTGAACTTATCCAAAAATGTCTGGTATGTTTTACTGCCAAAACTTCGCAAAACACTCGCTTCATCCAGTGCAGTAGCCATAAAATAATCCGGCCGGATATCCCCATCTCGAACTCTTTCATAATTGGTCAATAAAATCTGTCCGTCTGCTGCTTCCACTTCTTTCATTGTCCGAACATATACCGGTGCTTCGTAGCCTAACACCTCTACAGCGTCTCGTGTAAACTCCTGCTTTACACCAAGCGGTAACACAATCAACGCCTTACCGCCTTTATTTTTTGTCGCCTGATAGCAAAACTCTATTTCCTGTATTGTCTTACCTAAACCAAACGATTCAAACAAGGCTCGCTTTCCACCTCTGAGCGCCCACACAACCGCATCCCTCTGATGTGGTTTAAGCGCCTGGTTAATTTCCTCCGGATTTATCTCAAACCCAGAATCCTTTGCTATTTCAATCTTTGATTTCAAAAACTCGTTATAAGTCATTTCGTTCACGGAGTAAAGACGTCTTTTCCGCTGGCCAGCAAACCTCTTACTCCTTTCTTTTTACAACCTCAGCATATTTTGTCCATTCATTTCTTCTCTCTGTTTTGATTCGCTGTTTTTAATAAACTTAGATGTTCCACGCAGGCTTTTTATAATACTGTCTGCACGCTTTCTCTCTTGTGCGTAAAATGCTTTTGCCTGATTCACACTGCTTGGCAGATAATAACCTGCGCCATCCTGCGAATTACAAATACATACCCGCCTTCTGGCATCGGCTATCATGCTCCGCAGAGTTCTGTCTCCTACACCGACCACCCGGCATAATTCCTTTCTTGTCACTGCATTTTCAGCACCAACCGGAATATAATACTCGATTTTACATCGTTTCATCGGTACCCTCCTACACGATTGATTCTTGACACGCTTCCCGCCTGCAACATCTCGGCTACTTGATTTTCTGAAATTTCTAACTGCTCCGAAATCTCTTTTGTTGTATGACCGGTACTATGCATTTCAACCACCATAGCACAATAGGTACTGTGCTTAGACTCTAAATACAGCTGGTCAATCAACTCCGTAATTGCTTGCTTTGTGTCCTCAATCAATTTCCTCATGTTTCACATTCTCCTTTCTTGTAACCGGCTATGTCAGGCTCTGCCATCCAATATGGCGTCCATCTGATTCAATGCCCTTCCGTGCAGTGTACATACCCACTTGTATGTATAACCCATCCTGCATGCGATGGCTTCCCATGTCATGTATTGAAAATATCTGCAATACAGCAGGTTGATATAATCCGCATTCTCCATACAGTCAATTACCTGCATCACATTTCGTTTCATCGTGACAAACCGGTCAATATCTTCTTTGATTTCCTCCTGCAAATCCAAAATCTTGTCCACAGTATCCGCCATTTTCTGTTGACTGCCGGAAGACTTCACCCTCTCACCGTCTGAGGATGCCGTTACTTTTGCAGCCATACAGCGAAGCCGTTCCACCTCCTCCATCTTGGAATGAATCAAATTATCCAGCCTTTTAATCTGCCTTAAATACTCAATTGCTTTCACCTATACCTTCTCCCTCCTTAATCCACCGCATGGATTTCTCGAATGTTTCTGTGCAGCATGGTTTTTTCCAGTGCTGACATTTCCGCTGTGCTTCTTTCCCTCTGCGGAAAATGATTAAATGAGTTTTTGTTCTCCTTTTTGCCTGACACTCTTGGCTGGTTCAGATAATTTTCAAACTTACCGCCAAAAAGAGTCTGCGGTCTTAAAAACTTCTCCATATCCGTCCCCTTCCATTCTTCCGTCTTTTTGTCAATCACGGTCAGCAAATCCTTTTCTTTATATCCATCCGACAGCCTTGCGGTTATAACACGCTTTGTACTCTCGGTCTGATACCGGTATCTTGTTCCGGCTGCCACATTCAAATGCGTGACGACATTTTGAACTATTTTATTATTCTTCCCTTCTTTTATTTCTTTCTTTTCTTCTATTGTTGTCGTTCGTTTGTCGTTCGTTTGTCGCTTGCTTGTCGTTTGTTTGTCGTTTGTTTGTCGACTGTTTGTCGCTTGCTTGTCACAATCTTGATAACAATGGTAGTTTGTTACCGTAAATACGCTATATTTTGAGTAACTTTTGATTGTCACTTCGCCCGTAGACTTCAAATGATCTAACCCAGTTCGTATCTCTCTGGTCGTCATATCCGTCTCCTCAGCAAGCCTCGCCACCGATGACACAAATGAGCCTTTTGGTATCTCTTTTCCCTCAAACCTGCCATCCTTCCAATTGGCTTTCAAAAGAAGATGAAAAAAGAGTCTGCAGGTATTCAGATTGCGATACCATTCCCAGTCAAGTATCTTTCTGTCTATCTTGATATAGGACATCTGGCTTTCTCCTTTCCGACTGCTAAGAACTGTCAAGAAAGCAGTCTGTTTTATTCTCCGTGATATTCTCAACATGCACTATGGACATTGGTTGATAGTTTCCTACAGTTCTTTTTATTTCATAACCACGACTTACCAAATACCTTTCTAAAATCCTCTCTGGTACCTATTTGTGATTCGAAATGAGCCTGTGCTAGTTTCTTTAGGTATAGGTCAAAATCCTTGTTAAAATGAACGCCAGCGTCTCCTGTATGATGTGTGGCACATAACGGAGCAACATATCCATAGTTATCCGATATCCTCCGGTTTGCGGTACCGAAAAAGATATGATGTACCTGCACCTTGGAACTGCCACATACAAAACAGTGTTCCATATCCTCAATTACAACTGACTTCTTCGCTGCCACTCTGCGTTCATCCTTTCCAGTTCCATCGGGGATAGTGTTTCAATCCCCAATTCCTTGCATTCGCTAACAATTCCATCAATAAATACAGACATCTCCTTTGAATCAAAGGTGCTGCTTCCAAAGTAAACCTGTAGCTGATGCCCCGTCGTGCCGTTTACGCTTATCTCACCAAGGTCAACACACGTCCTATATAACTCTTTCATTGCGTCAACCGCTTCAGGCTTCACAATTACATGGGTAAACGCCTTGCTGAATCTCTTAAGACAGATAAGATATATGGACCACTTATCCGAGCCGGTAGCCTCCGCTATTTTCTGCATGAGAACCCATGCGTAAGCATTGGAATCAAGACTTCTTTTCTGCCGATATTTCTTTGCTTTTACGGTCAGCTTTTCACAGTTTTTTATGGAATCAACAGAAGCAAGTGCAGACTTCTCATTGATGGTAAATGTAATCTGTGCCTGTCCGGTCTGCCAGTCCATGCTGATATCCTTAACTTTGCCTGTAAATTCCATGTCACACCTTCTTTATATCTTCCCAGTGATCATTGATATTCCGAAACTGCAATTCACTTAGATCACTGAGGGAACTAACCTTATAAAGCCGCATAAGTTTGGACAATTCAATGTGCTCTTTCCTGCACCTTTCTTCCAGTGATTTCACCTTAATCTCTGAAATCTTCGACAGTTCAACCTGCCTTTGCTCTGCTTCTTTATTTTCATCCGTATTTTCTTTTCCTTGTTCGGAATACTCATTGGAATCTGCATCTTTGGTATCATCCAGAAGAAACAAACCATTCAGCGCATACTTTCTTGCATAGCTGGATGCCGCCCCTGTTATCTGGCTTTCATCCATTCCTTTTTTCGATTCAGCCTCTCTCGCAAATGCAGTAGCCTTTATGCAGTCATCCGATTCCGTATCATACAAAGTTGCCGTCGCTCGGATATAGAATCTTCCGCCCAGCTCTAACATGTCATCTTTCAACACCATATAACATTTATTCTGTTCCAGATAAGGTTTTACCGCCTCACAAATGCCCTCCGCATTTCTGTATTTGTACTTTCCAAATTTGTTATACAGATTCTTGGGAGCCTTAAGGGTGGTCTGAATCCGGCTAAGTTTTTCACTTAAACTCATGTCTCTGCACCCTCCTCTTCCTCAACGTACTTCATCCAAATTTCAAAAGCACCTTTACTTGCTGATTCATTATGCGATTGAATAGCTGTCTTCATAAAAGCAACGGCGCTTTCTGCTTCCACAAAATCAAATGCCGTTTTCAAATATTCAACCTCAATTATTACCCGGTACATACAATCACTTCTCCTCTCTATTGCAGCGTATATGGAATCTGTTTTTCATCAAAGAACCTGCACAGTTCCTCCACCTGCTTCTTTGTCATATTTGCTTTGAAATTAATCCATGAGGACTTTGTCACTTCTTCAAATGATGGAATAAAAGCCTCTTCCGGTTCTTCGTCAACCGATGCTGCCGGGGTAACAAATTCTTCTACCGGCTTGACTTCTTCCTTTTTCCTCTCTTCTTCCTTTGCTTTCGCCTCCGCTTTTTTCTTTGCCATTTCAGAGAGTCTGTTAGCCTCATTCAGTGCGCTTGTAACATCATGCGTGGAAATATACATCTGACGTGCTTCAAAACTGTATTCTGGCAAGGTAGCAAGCGTTGCCATATCTCTGCTAAACTGCTGAATCGCTTCAGTAATTGCATTCTGAACCTTTTTCATAGATACAGAAGCATTCAGCCATTTCTCATCATAGATAGATTCAAAAGTCAATTCTTCCGGATGTTCACATTCATCCCAGTATGTAAGAATTACCGATAACTTCTCCTGCTTTTTCTGCATTTCATACTCTTTCAGCTGTGAATCAATCAGCGCAATCGGTTCATTCACAATCGCCGACAGTTCCTTGATTTTTGCTTCAAACTCTTCATATGGTTTCATGCACTCTTTCTTTACCTTAATTCTTTCATCCGAAAGTGCTTTCGTGAATTTCCGCAAGGCTGCAACATCCTTCTTCGCATCCTGCACCTGATCATCTGTATAAATGAGATTCTTATACTGTTCTGCTTTGTCTGTCAGCTCCTGCTTCAACTGCTCAAAGTTAAATTCAATTGCTTCCGGGAACGACATTGATTTAATTCTTAATTCCATACTCTCAATTCCTTTCTTGACCGAATGGTCTATCAATGGTATACTGTTACTGTGTTTTTTCTTATGTCACTAACTGCAGTTTATCTGCGTTGGTGACTTTTTTAATTTCATCATATCCATTACCTCCTCTCTTAGTTGCGAACCATATTATCTTCGATTCGCTTCTGCAATTTTTCTGTGTCCCAAAAGACGTTTCCGTCCGGTCTGAGACGAAATGCGATATTCTGTTCCGGCTCTTTTGCAATTGCATTCAGTGTCTTTGATGGGAAACCCATCCTAGCAAGTTCCGCCGTTGTCATAATATGTTTTGGAAAAGTCATGTTCTCTCCTGCCTTTCTGTGCTTTATTTCAGCACCTTTTTTCTATTTACTCCAATAAATACCGCCAAATATACGGCACTTACTGAAAATAAAACCATTTCCTGCACGTGAAAGCTGCTTACTGCTCTTGCCGTAATTATGCATACCAGCAAACAAATAATTGCGGTGACACATAATACATTTTCTTTTGTGCGTTTTCTCATGCTTGTCCCTCCTTTCCGTATAATCTTCCGGTACCACATAGCAAAGGGTTGTCTAACCTTTTACACAGAGCTTTTCCTCCCGTTTATATCCCAGTTTCCCGGCGAAACGGTCCAATATGGTACCGGATACCTCCAGCCACTCCTCTTTCGTAAGGCTCGATGTAGGCACATAAGTACCACGGATTTTCACATAATTATTTATTTTCATGACATCACCTCAATTCATCCTATGCTCCTTATGCTTTTCCTGCCTTTCTTCATACCTTACCCGTCTAATTTCCTTAAACGCTTCTTTCACTACGCTCCTTGCTCTGTCTGTTTGTCTTTCTTGCAGAAGTCCATTTTCAAGTAGTGATTGGATTATGATTGATACTTCTTGGTTTCTTTTCATTGAAGCCTCCTTTCACTTGTCAATCAAATTTAATTTGATTTTGTTGGCAAAAAAATATAGTCCAGTGGCATGTTATAAATTTTACTTATCTGCTTTGACTGTGAAATTGATGGCTCTGTTTTTCCTTTTTCCCAATTTACCACAGTATTTTTGCTCACATTCATTTTTTTTGCAACTTCTTCCTGTGTCATCTGTGCATTTACTCTTGCAGCAGCCAAACTAATTTGTATCACCTTTTACCTTCCTTTCTTCCCGTATAGCCGTTAGAACAGCTCATTACTTACCTTTTAGTAACCTTCCAAACAATCATTGCCAAATCAACGGCAGCAACAGCAATTACGATTATTTTCCATTCTATTGTAAAATTCATTGCTGTAGCCAAAATCAGAAGTATTACATTTAGAAATGTCATCCTTTTAATAATCTTCATTGCACTCTATATAATAATATGCTAGAATCAAGAGGTAATTGGGGCTTTCGCCCCTTTTACTCTTGGGTTGTCCTAAGACTTAATTGCTGTAATCAGCGTTGCGACGGCTATCACTGCACTGATTATTAGTTCAATTATGTCCTTTATGGTCAACCCTTTTTTCTTGGGTTTCTTAGACATATTACTTCCTCCTTTCTTTGATTCTGATAACATTGTAAATCAAATTTAATTTGATGTCAATACCTAAATCAAAATTATTTTGTTTTTTTGTTGATTTTATTCAAATTTTATTGTATTCTATTGATAAGAAACATTGGAGGTGATTAAAATGTCCGAATTAAACGAACGAAAAATTTTTTCAAAAAATTTAAACACACTTCTTGAGAAAACAGGTAAATCACAAAAAGAAGTGGCTGTTGCTATACATGTATCTCCTCAAACATTTAATACATGGTGTCAAGGAATAGCCATACCCCGAATGGGAAAAGTTCAATTACTTGCAGACTACTTTCATATATTGAAATCCGATTTGATAGAGGACAAATCAGAATCGAAAATAAAACCAGCAACCATTCCCGTTCTCGGTTCCGTCCCTGCCGGTGTTCCAATCGAAGCAATACAGGATATTATAGATTACGAAGAAATAGATGCCGCCACTGCTGCCAAAGGTGAATACTTTGCTCTACAAGTAAAAGGCTCATCAATGGAACCACGTATTTGCGAAGGTGATATTGTAATTGTCAGGAAACAAGACGATGTAGAAAGCGGTGAAATTGCCATTGTTATGGTCAACGGTGATAATGCAACTATCAAACGATTATTAAAATACGAAGATGGAATTCGACTTATGCCAACTAATCCAGCTTACGAGCCGTTATATTTTACGAATGACGAAATATTGGAAAAGCCGGTTAAAGTAATCGGTAAGGTAATTGAAAATAGACAGAAGTATTGAGGTAATATTTAGCATAGGAGAAGTTATGAAACAGGTAAAAAAACTGGACAAAGAATTGTTTGATTCCAATACGAAATTTGTTTCTATTGGCACTCTAAACGAAGATAAAATTGCATTTATTAGTGATATCGACTCTGATATTGCAAAAAAACTTCGTCCTAGCAGTGATATTTTATTTTGGGAAAACCGTATCAAACACACAGAACGCCATAAAGATGATTTTTTATCAGATACTTTGTTTGATACTTGTTTTGAAGATATTCCAAGTATTATAGAATCCCCCGACTACATAGGCGTTCATCCTAAAGACAATAGCTTACTTTTTATTAAAGATTATAGTCAACATATCTCTGTTGCCGTACGTGTTGCAACAGATGGAAAAATGGGATATAGAACAATGTTTCCTCTCATGGAAGCACAGCTTGATAATTATATCAAAAAGAAACGAGTAAAAAAATTCAATACATAACTTGACAATTAGATAATTTATGCGTATACTGAAACCATAAAGATCATACACTATTACAGATGAAATCTGAGGACGGAACAGGCAGCCGTCACGCCCTTTGGGTCTTAAAGAGATGTGGGATTGTCACCCCACCTATTTCATTTGTTTTATCTGACAAGGATGGTTTCGACCATCCTTGTTTTTTTATATTAAAGGGAAACGAAAACTTAACTACTTATAATCTTGAAAGAAGGTACTAAATATGAAAAAACTTTCAAAAAAACAAAAATTACATAATATAAGAAAAAGCAAGAAAAAATTAAGGCAACTCACAAAAAGGAACAAAAAGAAAAAAAGGAGAAAGTAAAAAAACCAAAATACTATTTTAGGACATTCCTACTCCAAAATTCACTATCTAGTTGCGCCTGCTACCCTTAGTCTTTTAGATAATGAAAGGGAAACACTAAATTTTTTTAACAAGGCAATAGAAATCAGCAAAAAATGCAATGTCAATCATTGTATTTATTTAAATTTATTTAAAGTTGAGCATATATCAGCAGATGCTGTGATGTATATTATTGCCTTTATCAATAACTGCAAGCGTTTAAACATCCTAAATGTGAACATTGAGGGAAACCTCCCGCAAAAAAAAGAAGTACGATACTTTCTTGAGGATTTCGGATTTTATTCATATGTTAAAGGATTAAATAAAACACATGAACAAAATAACAAGGAACGAATCCAAATAAAACACGGAAAAAATGCAAATGGTAATTTGGTAAGTAAAATTTGCGATTTTGCTAATAATATATTTAAGCAAAACAATTTGCTTGGTACAAAACGATTATATCCAATGTTAATCGAATTAATGACCAATGTAAAACAACACGCATACAATAACTATAAAGGTAAATCCATTATGGACAGCAACTGGTACATCTATACCGAAAACACTACTAACTCAATTAGTTTTGTTTTTTTAGATACAGGTGTTGGTATCCCAACAACAATGTGGTATAATCACAAAGAGAAATTGATTAATTTGTTACCTACTTCCAATAGAGATGCTTCATACATTGCATCTGCATTACGTGGAGCAGTAAGGTCAGAAACGCAAAAAAGCTATCGTGGAAAAGGTTTACCAGGAATTTATCAGGATTCTGTTAATGGACAAATATCCAACATGTGCATTATATCAGGGAAAGGAAAATGCGTAATAAAAAATGATGGCAGCATTGAGGAAGCAACTTTACCTATGCAATTTGAAGGCACGCTATTTTGTTGGGAATACACTTTAGAAAATAGGAGGTAATTATCATGACAATAAACATTGCCAAAGACTACTCAAAAACACCAGGCGGTCGATTTATTAAAGAGGGTGAATATTCTGGAGAGGATTTTAGAGAAAAGATTCTAGCTCCTGCATTTGCTAAATGCAAAAAAAACGGAGAACAATTAACCGTAAATCTTGATGGTGGTTATGGTTATGGTTCATCTTTTTTAGAGGAAGCTTTTGGTGGATTAGTAAGAAAAAACAAGGATAAAAGTATTTTGCAAATAAAGTTAATCTCTGATGAAGAACCAAAATTAATTGATGATATTATCGGCTATATTACAGATGCACTTAATAAACAATAAACGTATAAGGCAGGTTATATAAATGAAACGAAAATACATTATTGCTGTTGCAACTATATTGTTGCTTTCATCTCCATTATTATATTTTAATATTAGAAATAACGAAAATTTTTTTATCATATCTGTTGGTTCTTTATTAACCTTATATATAACCATTTTTGTTTCATATTTTTTAGTACAAAAAATGACAAATGGTCGAAAACAAAAAGAGATTTATATTAAATTACTTTCAGATATGCAAAAACTTGTTACAGACAAATCAGCATACACAATATCACCAACAGATGACTCTGCACGGTTAACAACTATAAAACGTTCAATGAGCAATTACATAGGTTTAATTGATAAATATTCTAAAAAATTTCATTTAGAAGATGAAATAATTTACATTAAAGATAAGTTTTCTGAATATGAAACTTTATTAAGTGACCATATAAGCGATTTCACTTATCTAAGCAAAAGTAGCAAGGAATTAAAAAGGCCGTTAGAGTTAATAACAGAAAAACTTTATGAAATGATGTTAAAAATCTTTGACTAATAATGCATTTTAATAAAAAAATCCCCCCTGCGCCAACAGGAGGGAAATGAATATACCATTGCTGATATATCCACGAAAGCAATCATATTATATCAGCTCTGGTAGTAAATTGCAAATACCAGGGTATTTTTATACCCTTTTTTAAGAAAGGGTGATTCTATGAACCAAAATGAATCTTTGAAAACAGCGTTCGGATACATACGAGTTTCTACACACATGCAAGAGGAAATTTCCCCGGAAGCACAAAAACACGAACTCCAAAAGTGGGCGAAGCAGCACAATATTCTGATTACACAATGGTTTCAAGACAACGGCATTTCCGGAAAGAAAGCAGAAAACCGAACCGCCTTTCAGAATATGATTGCCCTCGCAAAAGAAAAGGATCATCCGGACTACATCCTTGCATGGAAGTTCTCTCGATTTGCCAGAAATCAGGAAGAAAGTATTGTTTACAAATCGCTCCTCAGGAAAAACAATGTGCAGGTAGTATCAATCAGCGAGCCTTTGCCGGATGGACCATTTGCACCCTTAATTGAGCGCATCATCGAGTGGATGGATGAATACTACTCGATTCGATTGTCCGGGGAAGTCAAGCGTGGCATGAAGGAAAAAGCAAAAAAGGGAGGCTACCAAAGTGCTCCACCTCTAGGGTACCGGCGTGAAAAGGGCGATACCGTTCCTGTTATATATGAACCAGAAGCAAAGATATATCGTCTTATCAAAAAGTATTTTATCCAGGACGAATACAATCCTACAACGATAGCACGTACGCTCAACGACCAAGGCTACCGCACCCGTCAGGGGAATCGTTTTGAAGCACGAGTTATCATTTATATTTTAAGGAACCCATTTTACATCGGGAAAATCCGCTGGAACCGTTCAAGCCACGGTGGATATTACGAAAATTCACCTGAGGATGTCATTGTATCAGATGGCCAGCACGAACCACTCTGCACCAACGAAGAATGGGACATCATAAGCAAACGGATAAAAAAATACACACCCGGTTCTACCGGACGCAGACGAAGCAAAACCCTTTTACCGCATTATTTATCCGGTGGATTATTTCGATGTCCAATCTGCGGAGCGTCCATGTGCTACCAAAGAGGTGTCAGCAAGAAATTACCCCGTGCCTATCCTTACTTTTGCTGTTGGAAATATGCCAAAGGCATCCATTCCGAAAACGTAAATGCAAGCGCACCAAAAACAGAGGATGCTTTGCTAAATTCCCTGCAGGAGTTTGTCGACCACGGCCACAGCAACATTACCTATACAGTGGAAAAGGTCGAAGAACCGTCTGGTAACGATGCTGCACAATATGAACAGTTGCTTGATAAACTTGCCATCCGGAAACAACGTGCAAAAGAAGCATACCTTGACGGTATCGATACCAAAGAGGAATACCGGGAAAACCGAGAACTGATAGATGCCGAAGTAAAGTCCATCAAGGAAAAACTTGCGACACTTGAAACTGCTGCCGTTATCACGACAACCGAGGAGTTCCACGTGGACATTAGAGAAATCATCTTGAAACTAAAGGACAATACGCTCAGTACGTTGGAAAAGCATACCGCACTTGCATCTATTTTAGACTATATGGAATATGATAAGGAGAAGGATGAGTATAGTTTTTATTATAAGTTTGAAGAATAAAAAAACGAAAATTAAGGAGTGCCATATTGCTATGGACACTCCTTATAAAAGCGATCTGCTTTTCAATGATACTAATAGTATATGCATTTTTTTATAATTTGTCAACAACTTTTTTTATGAATTTGTACTGCGTTTTAATTACATTATTTTTTTCAAAGTATGTCTTGTTTTTCAGCATCCTAACATTCACCAACTCATTTAGTTCTCTATATCTATTTTTCTTTACTCCCTCGCTAGTAACAGCTCTATCATATACATACAAAAGGACCACAAAATTATACATAAAACTCCTTGACATGTTATTTAAAAGAGATGATCTTCCTACGCAATCAAGTTGTTTAACAAAGTCTAAAATTCTCTTATCTGGCGCACCAGTAATTTTTTCCTGCAATTTATTTGTTAAACAATTACTATGAGCCGATGCGTTTCTCAAATCCCGCACTTGATTCATAAATTTATTGTCAATGATTTCTTCACCATACATTTTTTTATAAAATTCGCATAAATATGTCAAGTCCCCAAACGATATCAATTCTACAAACACCCATATAGGAAAAAAGGGATAATAATTCTCAATCAATCCGTGAGAATACTCACTTGCCTTATGTCTGTATATATTTCTTAAAACCCTTTCATTTTTCGTAACGAATTTCCTGACCAATTGATAGCCATCCTCTTTATCTTTTACTTTGTTTAATAACGTAACTTTAATATAATGTTCTATATCCAAACACATATTTATAATTATATATCTTAACCTCATATCAATTGTCGATAACTCCTGAAGATATGCAAATTCGAGGTTTAAATATTTATTGTCCACTTTTTCATAATTTGTTCTAAACGCAGCCAGTTTCATATAATAATTATTGTATGTCAGAAAGTCTTTTGCAGCTGATTCATCTACTATATTGAACTGTATTCCCTTTTCTTTCATATGACAGATAAGTTCATCTGTACTTAGCATCTTTTTCAATTTTGCATCTCCTATCGTTCAAAAACTATATGACATTTTATCCATACTTGCAAACACCTGATATATTCTACCTATCACAGCTGGGTCTTACAACTGTATGATATTATATCATATGAAGCATTATCGTGCAATTTAATTCTTTATATTATATTCCACATTTAACCATTTATAACTCTCAGCTATACGGTGGACCCGATGGAGAATTAGGCGCTGCCATGCGTTACCTTTCCCAGCGCTATTCCAACACAAACCGAAAAGTAGCCGGTGTGCTTACGGATATCGGCACCGAAGAACTCGCTCACATGGAAATGATTTGCGCCATTGTTCACCAGCTCACGAAAAACTTAAACGCAAAAGAATTGGAAGAACAGGGATTTGCCCCTTATTATATCGACCACACGATTGGCATCTGGCCACAGGCTGCATCCGGTGAGCCTTGGAGTGCAACCGGCATTCAGTCAACCGGCGACCCGCTTGCCGATATGCACGAAGATATGGCGGCAGAGCAGAAGGCTCGACTGACCTATGACAACATTCTGCGTCTTGTAAAAGACCCGGATGTCTGCGATCCGATTCGCTTCCTGCGTGAACGCGAACTGGTGCACTACCAGCGCTTTGGTGAAAGCCTTCGTCTGCTGCAAGATGATTTGAACAAGAAAAACTTCTATGCGTACAACCCGGATTTCGACAAACAGTTCTGCAAATAAATTCCTGCATTTTTCTAAAAGGGCAGCTCACATACTCGTGAACTGCCCTTCTCTTCTTGTTTTCAGTGTGGATAGTTTTTACCTTGCTCCATGCACCATAATAATTTTTACCATTATTGGTTACATACCCGCGAACTCTTACATAATATTTCTTTTTCTTCGCCAGCCTGTTCATCGTAGTAGCAGTCGAATAAGAACTGCGGATGGATTTTGCCTTTTTGAACTTTTTGCTGGTTGCATATTGGTACTGATAAATAGCACCTTTATTCTTTCATCTTTATGCCTCCTTATATTTTTCATAAGCCACCTTAAGTCCGGATAAATCGTTTCTGTTTTTTATCGAATCCGATGAAATCGTCTTTATTCCTTTTGGACGGTACTTATCTTTATTTGTCTCCTCCGCATCACACGTGTACGATTTTTCTTTTGTGACAAGCTTACCGTTTTTTATCGCACAGGCAGTCATATCGCCCTCATATTGTGCCGGTATTTCACCCATATTCACAATACCGCTTTCGATAATCAAACCTTTTTTTCCCGGCCGGTAATAAAATTCAGTCCGTGCCGTCAACTCGTCTACCTCCCCCGCCACATATGCACCCTTTTCTTCGGAGTAAGAATAAAAACGGGCAAGATAGCCATACTTTCCGGTTCCAAAATCAATTCCTAAACACGTTACAATCAGTTCCGGAATGTTGTCACCATTTACATCATAAAGAAAATAGCTGTAATCGGATACATATCCTGTTTTTCCGTTTTCGGTATAGCCCTTCACTTTCAATTTCTTACTTAGTATTTTCCGATAGGCATCCCGCCATCTATCCGCTATCGGAACCGGCGTCTGTGTCGGTTCCGGTGTCGCTGTCGGAGTCTCTGTGGCAGTTGCTTGGACTTGCTGCTCCGGAGCTGGCGTCGGTGCCGTCCGTTTTTCCTGCCGCGCATTGGCTCCAAGAAAAATACCGGTTCCTATACTACCAATTGCAGCCAAACCGGCAACTGTCATCGTAACTTTTCCTGCAACAGTCTTTAAAAAACCTTTGGAAGCTTGTTTTGCAATCTTTGCTCCCTGATTCATTACCGACGCAGCCGATGGAATCACAAAGCCAGCGTTTTGTAAAAATGCCTCCTCTTCTTTGCGAAGCAGGAAAAGAAGAAGCGGAAGTGGTGCCATACTGTAGAGTTTGCAGCCTTTTTTCTGCAATTCCTCGGATTTCTTTTTAATTGCCTTGCGCCCATAATTCAAACGGGATTTCACGGTATTTTCCGAACATTCCATTGCCTCCGCAATTTCACGAATACTCGCACCCTCAAAATGAAACATCAAAATACACATTCTCTGGTCATCCGGCAGTGTATCTAACATTTCATGAACCATTTCCTGCGTTTCTTTTTCTGTGTAAGCAATTTCCGGCTGGCGGCTCGCATCGGTATCCATAATATTTAATTCCATTGCTTCACCTTCTTCATTTACACCTTCTAGGTCGGAGAAGAACAGCATTTTCTTTTTCTGAAGCGCATTTTTCGCCGTATTTGCAACAATCATTCCAAACCAATTCGGAAATTTCTGATAGTCCTGCAAGGTATTTAATTTTGTAAATGCCTGCACATAGGCATCCTGTAAAACATCCTGCGCATCCATGTCATTTCCCATATATTTTTTCGCAATGAAAAACTTTTTCTGATAGGTACTCTGATATAAAAAGTCATATCCTTCCTGATTTCCTGCCAGCGCACTTGCCACCGCTTCTGCATACTGTTCCATTTTTCTCATTTCCTCCTTACTCTTCTGCATATGTTCTTCGAATTACTACATTAAAGATATCTTTTCCATAACTTTTTGGGCTTACTTCCCAATCAAATCCATCGGTTCCCACTTTTGTTTTCCACAATAAACATCTTGCGTAAGAGCTTGCCGGAACCCCCTGCCAGTATTTTTTGCCGTTTTTGTCAACAGCGGCGATGCAAAGCCATTCATGGTTCTCCTTTGGATTGCTCGCCAATCCTGCTTTAACGCCAATCACTTCGCAAATTTCATACAAGCGTTCGGACGATTCCCCGCAGACACCTTTATAAGTTCCCTGATAAATTGCCTTATATCGGTTTTTCACACCGCCTTCGCCATGAACCGGTCTGCCCTTTGAATCTTTATTATACTTCATATTCATGCCGCAGTACGTTTCTAAAATAAGGGCAATTTTCTGTGACTTCGTCGCCTTTTTAATAATGTCATCCACGGTACACTCGCCACCAAAGTTCTCTAACGCAGTCCATTCATAAGTATATTTCTTATTTGCCGTACGCTTCAGCATGTTCTTATATGCGCGCGGATTACTTTTTAAATTTTCAAAATACTCCTTTTTTCCTGTTTGATAACACTGTTCATATTCATGGGCAATAATCCGAAGTCCTTCGTCTGGGTTCTTCACAAGGGGGCGAAGTTTTTTAGCAATCTTCTCCAAATATGGATTTACGGTTTTTACAATAAATTTCTGCTTTTTGCCATTCGTATACGTTACCATAATATCCTCTTCATCAAGTCCCGTATTGCCACTGGCCTTTCCGGGCGTAAACTTGATTTTTTTACTGGAAATTTTCTTTCCTTTTGCCACACCTTTCAGTGTCTGATTCACACCTACAACCTTTTTGATTTTCTTTGTTGTCTTTACTATTTTGATTTCCTTTGTCTGAAGAAAAACCTTTTTCGTCTTATAATAGGTAACCTTCTTTGCCTCGCTGCGCGTCGGAATCATCCCCACCATAATCATCGCAGCCATTAGTAAAGCCACAAAACCTCTCATTTTCGTTTTCATTTTCATCCTTCCTTTCTGTGTCTTTTACTTATAAGACAAGTGAAGTTTGAAAAAAGTTTTACATTTTTGAAAAAAAATTTAATTATTCAAAATTTCCCCACGAATAAGAGTATACATAAGAAAAAACTATAATTCAATAAGAACTTATTATATTCCTATCTCCTTATAGTTTTTCCAAAAGAATCATTATTTCGTTTTAATCTGCCTTACGAATTACTAAAGCATCATTTTCCACATCCAGAGAAAGCACATCTCCTACTGCCACTTCATCCGCAAGCATCTTCTTCGCCAGCAGAGTTTCGACATTTTTCTGCAGATACCGCTTCAACGGTCTCGCACCATAAACCGGATCGTATGCTTTTTCCACAATATAATCAAGCGCCTTATCTGTAACGGTAAGAGAGATTTCTTTATCCTCAATTCTGCGGTTAATATCCTTGACAAGCAAATCAATGATGCCTCGGATATCGCTTTTTGAAAGAGGCTTAAACATAACAATCTCATCCAGACGGTTCAAAAACTCCGGTCGGAAATGATTTTTCAACTGCGACATCACAAGTTCCTCTGCCTCAGAAGAAATGTTTCCATTGTCATCAATGCCATCCAGCAAAAATTCTGCGCCAAGGTTTGACGTCATAATCAAAATGGTGTTTTTGAAATCCACCGTACGGCCCTGCGAATCCGTGATTCGTCCATCATCCAGCACTTGCAGCAAAACATTAAACACATCCGGATGTGCCTTTTCAATCTCATCAAAAAGGACAACTGAATATGGTCTGCGGCGCACGGCCTCGGTCAACTGCCCGCCCTCTTCATAACCAACATATCCCGGAGGCGCTCCAATCAGACGGGACACGGAATATTTCTCCATATATTCACTCATGTCAATACGAACCATATTGGCTTCATTATCAAACAAACACTCGGCAAGGCTCTTTGCCAGCTCGGTTTTACCAACACCGGTAGGTCCCATAAAGAGAAATGAACCAATCGGCTTAGTCGGGTCTTTAATGCCTGCTTTGGAACGAATAATCGCATCTGCCACTTTTGTCACACCATCATCCTGTCCAATCACTCTCTTATGAAGTTCATCATCCAGATGCAGTGTCTTATTTCTCTCCGACTCTGTTAATTTAGCAACCGGGATTCCTGTCCAGCGGGAAATAATCTGAGCAATTTCTTCGTCCGAAACGCTTTCGTGCACCATTTGCCGGTCACTTGTTTTAGCCGCATTTTCCGCTTCGTCCATCAATTGCTGCAAACGTGGCAGCTCGCCATATTCAAGTTCCGATGCACGCTCCAAATCACCGCTGTTTTTCGCCATCTCAATCTGATTATTCGTATTTTCTATCTCCGTTTTCAATTGATGAATTTTATCAACGGCTGCTTTCTCATTGTCCCAGCGTGCCTTTTTAACCGAAAAGTCTTCCTGTAGTTCACTTAACTCTTTCTGCAGTTCAGTAAGACGTCCCTTACTCAAGTTATCAGTTTCTTTTTTCAGCGCCGCTTCCTCAATCTGCAGCTGCATAATCTTTCGCTGGGTCTCATCGAGTTCCGTCGGCAGCGAGTCAAGTTCTGTCTTAATCAGTGCACACGCCTCATCCACCAAATCAATCGCCTTATCCGGCAGGAAACGGTCCGTGATGTAACGGTCTGCCAGTGTTGCCGCTGTCACAAGTGCGCCATCGGTAATTTTCACTCCATGGAAAATTTCATAGCGGTCTTTCAATCCACGCAAAATTGAAATCGTATCTTCTACCGTCGGTTCTTCCACCATTACCGGCTGGAAACGACGTTCCAAAGCTGCATCTTTTTCAATATACATACGGTACTCATCCAATGTTGTCGCACCGATACAGTGCAGTTCGCCACGCGCCAGCATTGGCTTTAACAAGTTGCCGGCATCCATTGCACCATCTGTCTTTCCGGCACCGACAATTGTATGAAGTTCGTCGATAAACAAAATAATCTGTCCATCGCTTTCCTTCACTTCCTCAAGCACTGCCTTCAGACGTTCCTCAAACTCACCGCGGTACTTCGCACCGGCTACCAAAGCACCCATATCCAGTGCAAATACCTGTTTATTTTTCAAACCTTCCGGCACATCGCCGCGCACAATACGCTGTGCTAATCCCTCAACTACGGCAGTTTTACCAACACCCGGTTCACCAATCAGAACGGGATTATTTTTCGTCTTTCGCGACAAAATACGAATCATGTTACGGATTTCTTCATCTCGTCCAATTACCGGGTCTAATTTCTGATCCTTTGCCTGCTCCACCAAATCCGTTCCATACTTAGACAAACTCTCGTAAACTGCCTCCGGATTATCCGTTGTCACTTTCTGATTGCCACGCACCTGAGAAAGAGCCTGCAAAAATCTTTCCCTGTCAATGTTAAATTCCTTAAATAACTTCTTTATCTCCGGTGATGCTTTACGAAGCATGCTTAAGAACAAATGCTCCACGGAAATGTATTCATCACCCATTGCCTTTGCTTCGTTTTCGGCATAAATCAGAACTTTATTCAAATCATTGCCAACGTAAATCTGACCGCCTTCTACTTTTGGCCGTTTATTAATCAAGCCTTCCACCTGCGCCTGGAAAACGACCGGGTCAATGTCCATCTTCTTTAACAGACTGACAATCAAGCTGTCATCGACCGTCAGCATATTGTATAACAAATGCTCCTGCGCCAGCTCCTGATTTCCAAAATCGTATGCCGTCTTTTCAAGATTATTTACAATCTCCATTGATTTCTGTGTAAATTTACTAATGTTCATGTCGTTCACTCCCTTCAGTTTCAGTGAAATACAATCTCTTGTATGTTCTATCATATCTATAACACAGTTATAATATAGCACTCGCTGTTAGCACTGTCAAGAGGTGAGTGCTAATTTTTTTCAAAAATTTTTATTCGCTGCGTAAAACAGCAAACGCCACCCCAAACAAAACCCAAAATACCGGTGCCACGCAGATGGATGAGTCATTGGCAAGCCCCGCCACAAAATATCCGCTAACTCCACACAGAAATGCCAAAGAAATTTTCTGACTATGATTCCATTTTCCTTTTTTGAAACATTTACGGATGGTTCTGCCAAAAAGCAGCAGATACAACGCTAAAAATGCAAGCAGCGCAGGCAGTCCATCCTGAACCCAAATCTGCAAGTACATATTATGTGGCTTTGTAACAATCTGTTCATTGAAACCACAATTCACTTTTCCTACATAATCATCATTCGGAAATGCATACGCAAAATTATCCCGACCCACACCAAGAAGCAATGCACGCTTCAACAGCGGAAATGTGCGCGACCAGATATAACCACGGTTTGACGCAAAATCATAATGTTCTTCCATACCAAAAGATTCCACATAGTGAAGCATATCCGGCTTCCCAACTCCGTTAATGTAACGCAGCCCCACACCAGGCATAGCAAAATCCCACGAATATTTATCATCCACCGTAAGACGCAATACATCAAAATAAGTTTTCTGCTCCTGATACGTAATTTGACGCTTAGTCGCCTCAAACAAAAGTCCCTGATACGCATCCCCTTTTAACTTAACACCACTGAAGGAATCGCCTGTCATTTCAATCTTTTTTCCATTCTCATTCAAAGCCTCAAATTCGTAAACCGTTGCATCGGCATCCCACCGAAGCGTAATCATTTTCCCTGAATGCAATGTAATTTTCACACTCGTGCCATCTGAAATCATAGAAGAAATATGGCTGCTGCACGGCTCTCCATTTCCCTTTATGACAGAGCGAAAGAATGTCGGATTTTTCCACAAAAACAAAGCTACAAGTCCGACTGCCACAACAAATACGCCACAAAGAATCTTCCTATTTTTATGGATATCCGAAAACAAAAACAACACCGCCACGCATACTGCCGCACCTACACCAACCATCCCGGCAAGCGAACCGGAACCCTTTAGCATAATAAGCTGGCACACAGCGGATGCCGCCGCCACAATTTTATATCTGTTTTTTTCATCCTGTACCGCCTCATAAATGGTAAGCGGAAGCACAAGTGCCACATAGGACCCAACATAATTAGGATTGTAAAGTGTTGCATAAGAAACCCCTTTTCCAAAACTTGCCGTAATTCCATTAAACTTCTTAGGCAGCGCATGCATAAACATGGTAAAAAAAGGCGTTGTGACATCATTTGCCAGATAATCCACACCAAAAGCCTGTAACGCCCCTAAAACAGAAAGAATCAGCGACCCAATTAATAGCGCATGTACAATCACTTGAATTTTATTTTCACTCGATAAAAGAAAATAAGCAAGACAAAAAAGAGCAACATAAGCAGTCACCACAAGTATCCCTTCCATTTGCTCAAATCCACCGAATAACGCATCTATTTTTTCATCCGCAAGCAATGCCGATATTGCGGTAACACCCCAAAATACTGCCAGTAAAATCAAAACAATTTTCTGATTTTTAGTCGTCCACACCGCTTTTGCCTGCACCCGCATCCACTGCGCAGCACAAAACAAAATAATAATCACAGCTCCTAAAAGAATCAGTGCCCCCCGCTTAAAGCCAAGAAAAAAATCAACAAATGAACCGCCGGACGCCCATGTATATTTCCCAATTCCCGATGAATACGAAGTCATCATTGTCAATAAGGGAACAACTGCCACGGCAAGAACCAGTGGCAGCATATAAAAATCAAATGAAGTTTTCTTTGACTGTTCCATCCTTTATACCTCTTCTTCTTTGGTCGAATCCGTAACGCCTGCCACAATCGCAGCTACCGCAGCAACCACAACAATCACTGCTACAATGGCAATCGCCGTAAATACACCAAGTGCTACTAATGCTCCCATACTCTCATCGTCCTTTCTCTCTTTATTTCCAACATCATTTGTAATAAGTATAACACTATCTTTCCCATTTTGCACGAATAAATTTGACAAGCCTACCTCCTGTCTGTTATAATTTCACTTGTTTGCGGATATGGCGGAATTGGCAGACGCGCTAGATTTAGGTTCTAGTGGGGAATCCCGTGCAGGTTCAAGTCCTGTTATCCGCACGATAGCTAAGAGAAGTGCATAGCGGGGTGTGGGCGGCTGACGCGAGCTTGCTCGCAGGCAGACGCATCACAATCCGCGTATATACGGCGATAGCCGTGGGACAAGCGTTTCGGAGAAACGCTTGTATGCACTTCGCTTCAAAGGCTGAAAACATTCTATTTTATGAGTGTTTTTCAGCCTTTTTCTTTCTGAAAAACTGCAAAAATTCCGTTTGTTCTAACCAAAATTCTAACAAATTTTCATTTTTTACGATTCTCGTATAAATCTATCTGATTTCTGTTTTCTGGAAAAGTGGAACAATCGGGAAATGCGTAGAGGCACGGGAACTGATTATTGCACTACCGGAATGCTTTGCTACTCTGGAGCCAAAAGCATTGCTGCAGCAATTTACGGATTATTTCAAAAACACATATGATGTTGAATGTATATCTGCGCTCCATCATAACAAATCAAAAACAAACTATCATATCCATCTTATCTTTTCGGAACGAAAACTTCTGCGTTCACCTGTTGTCAAGTGGGCAACGCGAAATATGTTTTACGATGAAGCCGGAAAGCGAAAAAGAACAAAGCAGGAAATAATAGATGAATCCAGGAAAATCCGGAAAGGTTGTAAAATTATACCTAAGGGAGAGGTTTATGAACGTCAGCAGTTTGGCAAGAAAAAGGTGATTTTCAAAAATTATACTTGGCTTGAAACCATAAAACAACAATATACAGAACTGATCAATAGAAATCTTTTCAAATTATCTGAGGAGAATACGCTTACGTTTTTTAATCCGAACGGTTCCTATATGCCAATGCAGAAAATCAGTAAAAACAATCCTTTAGTCTCCGATATTGAAAAGAATAACCAATTATGCAGGGAGTGGAACAACGTGATAGATGAGATTCTCAATACAGGAATCGTTGACAAAGAAGAATTAAGCGCATATAAGTATCGTCATATAAACGAGACATTGGAGACAACAGTAAAGGAATCCAGCTGGAAAAGGGAACTGTATGAAGATATTTTACAAGACGCCATTCACAATCTTCAGAAGCTGACAGCATCAGTGAAGGAATACCAACGAGAATATGGTATCCAATCATTTGATATACCGGACGAACCGCTGGCTGAGATAAAAAAAAGCGGCACTCTTTAAGAAATTGGAATGGTATCAAGCAACCTGCAGAAAACCTAAATATGTACCTTATGAAAAAATGACGGTGTATCAAAAAGCGGAATATTGGAAAAGGAAGGAGATAGAGAGGTTGTTGGAGAAAGGGATAAAAAAATAATGCCTCGCTACTGATAGCAGGAGCATTAACGAGGCATTCATGTCACTATAGAACTAGTTTTGTGGCTATTTTAATATTGATATCAATTCTCTAAGTTCTGTAATATACTGCTCTATCGTATACCCTTGGTTTTCGTCAGGATAATTAAATACAGTCTCCCATGTACATGCAAACTGATCTATTTTATCATCAAACATCCCAGAATATAATTTTGAAATACAGATAAGTGCAGCATGAAATGGATTTCTTTCAAAATGACTGGCATCTATAATTCCACCCATTCCACCTTGATTACAATCATATAGATTAGAAACGATATGTTCTAATGTCACGCCATCATTATGTGTCACTTTCATAAAATTATATCTCCTTTACTTTTCTATACAGTATCTCCCAGTTCGCATTTTCTATTCAATAAATATTCTAATATCCGTGCCCTTTTCTATATTCATCTAGCTCGTAACCATCATGTTTAAGTTTTTCATCCTCTGCCCATGCATTGCGTCTGGTTCCATGATATCCTTTCCAATCGTCCTTATGATTTTCATTATAAGCATCTATAGTTTCTTTATGTTCCTGATACCATTTATCACTTGCACTCGGTTCAGTGCATGACTTAAAAATAGCTATAACAAATATAATAATCAGAATAATAAGAATTGCTTTAATTCCATTACCAGAATTATTATTCATAATTATCAGTCATCCCAATCACTATATTTTTTTCGCTTTGTTTATCCTTCCATGCATTAAATCCTTTTACAGCAGCATATTCTTCCTTGGTCATATCATCACCAAAGTAGTATTTTTCAAGACCACTGTTCAAAGTATCTCTATACTCATCATCACTGAAACATCCTGTAAATAATCCCATCATTCCTACACAAGTTAATGCAAGTACAATTCTTTTAATAAAAATCTCTCCTTTCAAAATTGGCGTATCCGCTTTGTCTACAGCCTAACGCCACTAACCAACAACTTAGTGGCGTTATTTTATAGGGAGAGCGGAAGGTTTGACGTTTACTAATTATCCGCATGTCAATAAAATCACAAAGATAATTTTGGTGACATAAAGTGGGACTCTCCTACTTGTAGAATGATAATTGTCTAGTAATTATAAAATCCCAGTTATCTGTTCACAAAATGATTTTAGTTGATGTAATGTGTTGACATTACTTTTTTTATACGTTATAGAGTATTTGTCATTTGTTACATTCTCATAATTTATACATTTTATATTATTACCTCCTAATATTTTTGTGATTTTCTCCGTTTGCTTTGGATGGAATACGTAACTATAATCTACATCAAAGCATTGTACATAATCGCCGTCGTAAGATGTCTCATATGACCAGTTACTTGATTTTTCTTTTCCATTTTCTGATGTTATATAGCATGTTCCTGGTTTGATATATTTCTTTGAAGAAGATAAACATCCATCAAAAACATATGAACAAACCCACTTTCCAGCACTATTTTTATATACGGATAAATATGGTTGCATTCTGTATATTTCTCCTGAAACTTTCACGGAAGGAATAATATATTTATCTCCCAATACAATATAAATCGATTTTTTGGTTGTGTCTCGGAACATTTTTAGGCGTGCATATTGCTTCTGTTTTAGTAAAGACTTACAAAAAGTAGTAAGCTCTTTATAAGAGTATTTTTTCTTCACGATTACTTTTAGTTCCTGTGTAGACTCATTATTTGAAGAATCTTTTGCTACATAATTAATAGTATATTCTCCGGGGATTTCTGTATTGATATTATTTTGATCAATCTTAGCATTGATAGTCTCTCCAGAATTGTCAGTAACGGTCACATACTTCTCTGGAACAAACTTTTCTCCTTCGTATATTGATACACTAGTTTGCTTTAAAGTGATATTGGGCTTTTCTTTGTCAACGACTTTAACCATATAACTTTTTGACTCCTGTTGTTCATCCCTTTCCAAAACAACATCAATAGCATATGTTCCTGGTTTTTTATTATCAAACTGAGCCTTGTTTCTTATAGCTACAGTAATATCTTGTGGAGTTTCAAACAAATCTTCTAGTTGAATGTTCTCGCCTAAAGTAATGGTATCAGTTTTTAATTTTACTTGATTGGACAAACTTTGTTTACCACATCCTGAAAGTAGCAATAGTGCCATAGCCATAACAAAAACATTACAATTTTTATATAATTTCATATTAATCCCCTCCATTTATTTTAGTAGTAGCCATGAGCAACACTCCACACATTCAGTATTTATGCAGATTTGCAAGGCATGACAATCTCTTTTATCACTCCAAATTTATAGTAAAATTCACAATTTTTTCGATTTATAGACGCTAACTGCCAAATTCTGTATTTAAATCAATGTGTTTTGCTCATCTCTATATTAACATAAAATTACTCAAAGAACTACAAATAATTTAATTTTTCTTTACTTCTTTGTATTTACTACATCTGTTTCCTGTATGAGTTCATTTGCGGATTATTTAGTATCTAGATAATCTCGGGCTGCAATTTGCCGTATCTAGATATCGTAATATTATGAGAAAGTATAATATAGAAGAAGTGCAGATAACGTATGGTGCATATCTGCCGGAAGTTGAGAAATCAGATACCGAAGATATCCTAACTCATTTGTTTCATCAATTTTGTAAGAAAATAGATAATCCATGTCTACACTTAGTGCTTTGGCAAGCAGTGGCATATCTGTAGCGGGAATGTTATCATACTCTCCATTGTGCCATTGCTTGATTCTGTTAGTTGGTATCCCTGTGCGGGAACTCAGTTTTTCATCTGTCATATCTTGCAGCTTTTGAATGTAGCGGATTCGCTTTCCAATACAGTTAAAAATTTGTTTTGTATTGTTGCTCATAAGTTACAAACTCCTTTCTTGACACGAAAAAAGAGATGCCTGGAGAGACATCCCTTAAAACATTATTCATTCATTGTGTTTATTGATTTCATAAAAATTACAGGAGTTCTGAAAAAAGCTTATATGTCTCTTTAAGAGAATCGTTTGCGCAAACTAGATTTTTCAAAGTATTTTCTGCAATAGACAACTCTTCAGCATTTACTTCTTCAAGTAAGTCACGTATTAATTTCTGACTCTGCTCAACTTTTGTAAGTGCTATGTTAAGATTGTCTCTGATGGTCAATTTCTCATCTAATTCCATAATATGCTTCCTCACTTTCTTTATTTGAAATTTACCACTGCTTATAATACCATTGATTTTTCATTCAATCGTAATTTTGCATCCAAATTAGATGGGTATGTAAAAATCTGATCATGCCAGATCCCTCCTTTTTATATTAATATTAAAAAGATAATTACACCTAATGATAGAAGAATTTCTAATCCTCCAACTATTTTACCAAGTACAGAACCGGATTCAATTCCTTCTGTAGCTTTATCAATAGCTTTTTCGGTCTTATTAATTACCTTCATTGCAAAAGGTATGATAATTCCTCCAAGTATAAAAATTGCTATAATTGCCTGCATACGAATACACCTCCTTCCTTCTTTTCTTATCATCCTACACTTTTTTAAGGAAAATTTCCCGGTAGGTTTCTCGTGAAAATATTCCAGTATCAAAGCTTATTCTCCAACTCCTTTTCTTTTTTCAAATTATATCATTAAAAAATCAAAATTGATTTCCAATTTTTATACTTAACCATTTTGCACTTATACGAGTGCAATTATACTACAGAATCTCGATAAAATCAATATAAATGCACTAATTTAAGTGCAAATAGAAAGGTGTAATTTTATGAATGCTGACTACGAAAAAGAGTTAGGTCACAACATCCGTATGCTCCGAGAGAAAAGAAATCTGACCCAGGAGCAGTTATCTGCCAAATTGCAGATACGCAATTGTGACATTACAAGAAGTGCCCTTGCAAAAATCGAAGTAGGGCAGAGACATCTTTATGTCGACGAAGTTTTTCATTTGAAAAATATTCTTAAAGTATCTTACGATGAAATTTTTCCGGATAAATGTAACGGATACGAAGAATAACCCCAAGTCATGAACGACTTGGGGCATTTGGTTGTGAATTATTTTTCAGGATAGGTATAATCACCTGAATTCTTTAGGATATGTTCCCAATCACGTTCACCACGTAAGATACGTAGGATATGTACTTCCTTCTCAGCTTCTTTGATAATATAAAAGATAAGAGAAGGCTTGAAAATCCTTTTATAAATATGATATCCGCGATATAAAATGTGAGTGGGGGCAAAAAGTTTTGCATTTGATAAAATTTTATTGAATTCTTTTTGGAGATTTTGTTGAAAAGTATCTGCTGTTCTTAGAGAGAAATTCTCTTCGATGTATTCAGCAATTTCTGCTGCATCATAGATAGCCTCCCAAGTTAAGATGATTTTATACTCTTGCATTTCTACGAATATTCCTTAATTCCGTAATTTTTTTCATAGCTTCATCCAATGGAAGTTCTCTCCCAGCCTCCATGTCATCAATTCCACGATCTAATGCATTTCTCAAACTCTTATCCTGTTCAAAATCCACATGTGTTTTGTCATTTGATATAACTGCCATGCAAATCACGTCCTTCCAAAATCGTTTGTTATAGTATACCACAACCATCTTGTGATTACAATTGAATTAAAAACATTTTTACCCAACCATCCAAAATCCGATCAATTCCTCAATCTGGTCCCAGCTCTCACAGCTAAGCTGTTCATATTTGAGATAGATTTCCCACATCGAATGAATGATGTCCTTCTGTTTGCTTAAGAAAGAAAAGATTTCCTGTGAAATGCCTTCATTGTATTGAAAGAATTCTTTGATACATCCGTAAAAACGAATCTTGTCACATTTCTCCATAATCTCTTCTTTCTTTTTCTTCAATATCTGATACTGAAAACGGTTGTATTCCCGGCGAATCCGGAACCGCACCATACTTTCTGTATTAAGAAGCACTTTCAAGCAGTTCACCTTCTTCCATATCAATCACCGTCTCCGGTTCCACCTCCGACATATCTACAGCAAAGTGGGTTTTGATTGTCTCGTCATTGGACAAAGCCCGTTGAAACTCCGTTTTCAGCGGTGCGTACTTCAAGACTTTCTTAATGACCGTTTTCTTAGCCATATCGATATAATTCGTTTTCCAAGGAGAATATTCCGAAGAAATCCCCTTACTATATTGCAGGGCAAAGGCATCCATATCCGTTTTGCTCATGACTTCAAACCCATACCCACCGTTTTCCAGCTTAAACAACGCATAAAAAGCATACGGTTCCCCGCGGTCTCTTAACGTGGGTATGTGTTCCAGCCGTCCATTTAAACCAAGTGCATAATGGAACTCATCATTTTGATAAACAACCTGTGCCTGAACGGTCTGTACCATTTCGTTACGGTACACAAGGTCCAGCATTCCTTTGTAGCCAATCTGGAACTGACATTCCAAAACCCCCTTGTTTTTATAGGGAATCAGATATGCCTGCCCCAGCGGAGTATTCGGCTCAAGTCCAAGCTGGGCAGCATTCATCAGTGCCGCAAGAAATGACATCTGCGTACACTCTGCCAGCTTCGGAGTGTTATTCAATGCATTCAATGCCATCCTCGTAAATCGTTCCGGGGTGATAACACTTGGTAATGCTCTTGCAATCTCCGGTTCAAGCGTCTTAATCATGTCCGCGATCGACATGCTCTTTGTTAGCTTCACTTTTCCTGTATTTTCGGCTTTCTTCGCCAGTTCGTTCTTTACATCCATACTGAATTCCTTCCTATATAAAAAGAAAAAGCGCTGATACCGAAGTACCAACGCTGTGTTATTGTTACGATACCGCTTTTACCAAAAAGCGGCGGCTTTGTGTGGGTTTGCAAAAGTGGGTATAGACATCCGGCATCTCTGCTTTCAACCGTGTCGTGTCGATACGGTTGCTTGTGCTGTTTTTCCACGAAATACGGTAATGGTCATTTTCCGCCACTTCTGCATCCTGCATAAACACTTTGATTTTCTGCTCAATGGTTTTCTTTTCCGTGTCCAGCTTATCCATGAGTTCCGCGATCTCATTTCTCCGTTTCAACTGTTCGTCAAAGCCGGTCAATGGAATCACCTTGTCGAACTGTGCTTTGCCAAAATATTGCTGAATCAGTTCTTCGGAAGAAGAGGAGCCGTCCGGTTCAGGCATAATCTGCGGAATTACATGGTTTTGCCAAAAATCTTTCTCAATGGAGATAAGATTTTGAATCAGCTCCTCATCCCGCTCAATGCGCTGCCATAAAAATTCTCTTCCCAGAATCACAACCGCAATATACCATGCCTTGGCTCCCGTAACCGCCATATAATGGTGGCATTGAATCTGGTAGGATTCCGGGATATGACCGTCTTTCCATTTGTCAGCAGAATAAGCAGATACCGTTTTGCATTCAAGTCCGGCATCTTCGCCTACGATCAGCCGGTCAACATTGGCAAACATAAACGGATTTTCGGTGTTTTTGTAAATGACATTGGCACGCCGCACCTTTTTCCCCGTTTCTTCCATGAAACGTTTGGCAACATAATCCTCTAGATCACGTCCCTGCCGCATGGCTTCATTGTCCTTTTCCTCAACCGCTTCGCTTGCTTTGTCCTGATAAACCACAAGAGGAGAGGTGTAGGGATTCAACCCACAGATGGCTCCGGCGTCACTTCCACCGATACCTGATTTGCGAGCTTGCAGCCATTCTTCATGGGTCATGTCTTTGGTACTAATTGTTGAAATCGTCTTCATTGTAATACACTCCATTCTCATCGGCTACCAACAGAATCTGGTTTCCATCATACAAGTAAACGCTGTCTGCAAGTATCTCTTCTTCCAAAACACAAGTCTGATTAATCTCCATAACCATTTGCTGATATTCATAAAATGACATGCTGTTCTTATCAAAAGGATATACAATCACCTCATGAATACTGCTCGGTAACAAAATGAACGTCCCAATTTTTTGATGCAAGCTCTGTAAAAAGGAATCATACATCATAACAGTGGCTCCATTTATCTGATTGGCATTGGTAAGGACATACATATCTTGTGGAATTTTTTCCGTGTCTGGAAATAATTCTTTTTCAGATGGTTCTAACATGCCGGAAATCACTCCCAGCATATCCATGATCTTCCCCGGACAAAGGCGCTCTGTATTTTGTCGTGCCTCATTGAGAACCTCTGATTCCGATACATTCCAGTGTGACAGCAATGTCTTGGTAACACGCATCGTTTTAATAGACTTATCATCTGAAAAGACCTGAACAACAGCTATTGCCATTAGATCACAAAATTCTTCATATACCATGGTATTCAGATATTCTTCATTTCTCTTTTTCGATACCAGACGGAAAAAGATAGAATCTTTTACAGCGTCCCAGTTTTCCACCCAGCGAAATGCATCCTTCGGAATATCTGCAAAGGCTTTCTGAACCGTATTTAAAATATCTTCGATGATCGTCCCCATCTCTCTGCCATGCATGTACTCTTCAAAGTAGGCTTCCAATGAAATGCGGGGATATACCGTTGTTCCACGTCTGCCAATCGCAATAACAATTTTCTTTTTCCCATTGTTCGCTAAAATGTCCGTGCAAAGCTCCGTTGTCCATTCCGGACCAAGCTGCTCCTGCAATTTGTTTGTAAGTTTGTTATAAAAGTTTTTTGGTGTCATAGAAAAATCCTCCTGTTTTCGTAGTGTTTGTTATGCTGCTTTCAAGATCATGCGGTGTGCCTTGTCAATCAATGGATTACCGTCCAATGTTTTGGCAAACAGATTTTCCTGGTAGGAATCTGTCTTTCGAAGCGGCTCTGCATGGGTCGCGAAATCAGAAACCGCATTGATAAATTTGTAACCATTGTTTGATAATGCCTTTAAATCCGGTGCTTTGTAATAACGAGCCAGTAGGTCATTCCGCAATCTGGTTACATTTTTCTCCTGCTGGGAAGTGGCATCTTTCGGAAGTGGAATCAACTGCTCAACCAGTTCCGATACCTCACTGTCATTAAACGTAATATCTGCCAAGTGATTGACTTCCTGATTTAGTTCGTCCATGTACGTCTCTGCCCGGAAGAGTGTGTCCATCGCATCATCTATCCGTGACTGAATCTGCCCAGTATGTTTTGTAGACCAGATACGGCTTGCTTTCCGCAAGGCAAGATTCAACGTATTCTGACAGGTTACTCGAATCGGAGTAAGGGCTACTTTGATACTTCCGCTTCCATCATGGGAATTAAAAAATACCAGATATGGGTCAATCCAATCACCCATCATCTGGTACCGTTGTGGCAGCTTTGCTAAAATCCATGTTTTCCTGCCGTCCTGTAACATGCCGGCGGTTTCATACCGAACACCTTGTCCGAGCAATGAATCCGTAAATGCAAAAGCTTCGTGATTCTGCACCACCTTGTATTTGTCCGTCACAATGCCAAGCAGAAAATCGTCCGTGTTTCTTAAGTTTGCTCGGAATCCGGCAATCGGGATTCCATTGTCTGCGGTCATCGTTTGCTGATAAACACACCAGTCTAAGCCTGACATGGTAAGTGCTTCTCTAGAGGAGCGTGCCTCTGTCACGTTTACTCCAAGACCTTTCCAAGTTGGTTTTCGTAAAGAAAAATTTGTTTCCATCATAAGTACCTCCATTCTAAGTTTGTTTATGGTTATTCACAAAGATAATATATAAGTGTACCAAAGAAAAAACACAGAAACCCGGAATGGATTTCTGTGCAATATTTTTTCTATGTTACTATGTTCCTTTGCGACAGGACGCTTGAAGAACGTCCTTCATAAAGATAGTATATGATTACAGGAATGGTAAATTTACAAGCATTGCATTGCCTTTAGATTGTTTGCATTGCAAGTTTGATAGCAAAATAATATATCGCCTCGCTTCTTGATCGAATTAGTACTTCAGTAAGATATCCTAATGATTATCATTCATAATCGTCATCCCAATAATCAACAGATTTCTGAGAGGTTGTTGAGATTCCAAATAATTTATACATAAAATTTTCTCTTTCATCAAACATTTCTACAACAATTATTTTGTCTTCTTCAATGCGATAGAAAAGATAGTTGTGACTGACATATATGTATCTATAATCACAATCAATATCGTACATGGCAGACACAGCAGCACCTTTTTCAGGAAAGTTTGTTAAATTTCTTACAGATGTAGTTATTTGCTTGATTGATTTTTGAGAGAATGCAGCACCAAATTCATCCGATAAATATTCTTTCAACGTTTGAAGTTTTTTTCTTACAATTTGTGAATATTCAATTTTTTTCAATCAGATACCCCCCAATTCTGCTTCAAGTTCATCAGCAGATATCGTTCCTTCCTTGCGAATGGAAGTCTCTGCTTCATTTAATTTAGTCATCAATTCATACAATGCCTTTTGTTTGTCGAGCTCATCTAATTCCTTCATATCAATAATGGCACACTGTCCATGTCCGTTGCGTGTCAGATAAACTCTATTGCCATAGCCCACCTCATTGATAACAGCAGTATAATTTCTTAAATCTGAAATCGGTTTGATATTTGGCATAATGATTCCTCCATTTCATCTAAAAAATTTTTTACCTTAATTTCTTTAATTTTATTATACACGTTTGCTGTAATAAAATCAAGATATTCGCATGTAAATTTGCAGCAAAAAAATGTGAAAATACGAATTTCTACTTTAGTTTATAAATGTCCTAGTTGATTACTTGACTATTGTTTTGTGTTGCAAATGGTTTTATCTCCACAGGACGGTTGTTGGTTTTGCAAGGCGTGTTGCTTTTTACTGTCACTATATTTTTTTTGAATTGCCATTATTGACTTATAATAAAAAAATTGTTGTTCAGTATAATCTATTTGAAAAAGGAATAAAAAAGAAATTCCTATTATATTTAATAAAAAAATCATTGTACTAGATATAGAACTTTCAATCTCTAGTATTTGATAAAAACTAGAAACCAAATAGATATTACAATATACAGCTAGCACATCAAGAAATCCCCAAATACCACAATTTAATGCGAATAGAAGCGCTGGATGTTCTTTAATAATTGTATACATATCTAACATATTTTTGCATATTGTTGATACACATTGAATAATTGGCATTATTGATATGCAAAGCAAACCATAGGATACACAATCAACTATTTGAGTTTTATCTATTGAAATTAAATCATTTGTGTAATAGTATATAATTATTCCCGAAAAACACAAACTGGATGTTAAAAAATATAGACTGCTTAATGTATAGCACTTATTTCCTCTTATTTCTCGTTTGCTTTTTTCCCAATCTATTTTTAATAATAACGCTAAATATTCAATTAGTTGTTCTTGGTTTTCTTTTAATTGTAATTTATTTAGTGATGTTTCTTCAATTTCGCTAATTATTTGCCAAATATGTATATCTTTACTGTAGTTCTTACTGTGCTCATTAGCCCCAAAAGCATTTAATCTAACTTTTAATTCTGTTAAAATGCTTAATGTATCAGCGTATGAAGCATTATGTAAATTCTCGACAATTTTTCGTATTTTATCTCTCCATTTTTTTCTCTCATCGGTTATATATTGTAGTCTTGATTTTTTGTTAGCAATCATGTATGTGATTACACCTGATACTATTGCGGATAATACGACAGAACTTAATACAATCTCAATACTCATGGTTATATAATTCCTTTCTTTTAAATAACTTTTAATAAGCATAGCATAAAAGTAAAAAAATTACAATTAATATATTGGAAATATTTATTTTTTGATTTTCTTTGTTATTGTAGTTATATACTATTACTACGATATTATAATATCAAAGGGGCAATTTCCAATTTTAAATATTGCTTAAATACGTCATTACAGAACGTAACCTTTATGATACATATAGATTTGAAGTTTGACATCTATTTTGACATCTAAAGGTAATGAAAATACTGAAAAAGCATGTATTGAATGAACTACATGAAATGCCTATAAAGCACGAAAAATCAGGTATTTGCAGAGAACGTAGTACAATTGGTAAAACTACCTTAGCAGATTTAGGTTCTAGTGGGGAATCCCGTGCAGGTTCAAGTCCTGTTATCCGCACG